>Ga0099364_10003473_pt1 | contig 24462 bp, 14 predicted proteins | sample TergutTh196P3_FD_73070 | JGI IMG/M metagenome (GOLD analysis project Ga0099364, IMG submission 73070) | Microcerotermes parvus P3 segment gut microbial communities from Pointe-Noire, Republic of the Congo - Th196 P3 | ecosystem: Host-associated > Arthropoda: Insects > Digestive system > Gut ...
CGGAGCGTTTTGAGAAATATGGCGAGAGTTATTTTCTTTTTATTGATCAACCGTTGTTAATAGAGTCGACGAATAACATTGCGGAGCGTGAGATTCGGACATTGGTATTGGATCGAATGGTGACACAGGGAGTTCGGAGTGATGTTGGTAAACATATATTTCCTCGAAACCGAGTAAAATATCCGCAAAGGTAGAGTCGCTTGACATTCTCAAAGAAGGGGACTGGACCGAGTTATCTTTATAAAATCCCTTGGGGTCGAAAACCATGTTACTCTCGGGATCAACAGAGAGCGCAAGGTGAGGATAACGGTTCACCTGCAACTCGCATGAAAAACGTTGCGGCAGGATGCCTAACGATATGGGAATGTGAGAGTGTTTACCTATTATCGACGTGCGCACAGAACGGAACGAATGTGATAACATTTCTCCGAGACGCACTTGACGCGTTACGCCACGCTACAACCCCACCAAAACTCTTAAAGTAAAACGTGAACGGATACTCGACTTGTGCCTTGGGGCGGACGATGAGAGCAAACCATCAACGATAAAATCGCTTGTCTCACGCGAAGTACCATAGACAACATTGAACTGCTTTACTGTTTTACCCCACTCGCAGCACCCGATTGATCAGTGAGCCGGTCGCTTCGTCTTGGGCGTGCATCATTTTGACATTCGTTTCAACCGCGCGGGAGGCGATAATCATTTCGATCATCTCCGTCGAAGGATTCACCGCCGACATCTCCAAGTGTCCCGCACGAATACGCGGTCGTTCGGACTCTTCTATGTCGTGATAGCCCAATGTGCCGTCGGGAACATCGAGACGATAAACATTTTCGCCGATTTTGACCATCGTTTTCAGATCGTCCGGCTGAACGAGAGCAATCTGTTGCACCCGACCAACTCCAAGTTCGTGAACCACACCGTCGTCAGTGATGTGCCAGGTGTTGGAATCCGGCACCGGCAACACAACGGGTTCGCCTTCGACATCGAGAAGTTGAAATCGGCTTCGCCCCCATTCGGAGACGAAAGTACCATTTCGGTCAACCTGAAAGTTTCCGGCACGGGTCAAAAATTCTTCGCCGTTGGCTACGTCTCGGACACGAAACCAAGCGTCGCCTTGAATGGCAAGGTCAGATTTGATTTCAGTCGGAGCGACCGGACCCTGCCTGAATTCGGTGTGCGTGCCGATGGTGTGTACACCGCCGCCGATGTCGGTCATCAGACCTGTGCCGAACGGAACTTCGCCGAGGGCAACGGACGCAGTGTGCCGAGCCATTTGAAGAGCGACTTCTCTCTTAAATCCGGGCGTTTCAAGGTTCGCAATGTTATTGGCTATCGTTTGCATCCGATACTCCTGAGCCATTGCGCCTTCGGAGGAAATGTATAAACCGTAAGACATTGTTTGGGGGGGTAAAAGTGTCCAACGTAACGGTTATATCGGCAAAATTGACTTTTTCGATTAGAGAAAATAGGAAAAATACGGAAAAGTGGGGTATCCGGTCTTCTCCTGTTTCACCGCCTCATAAAACTATCAAACGCCTGAAAATCAAGGATGTACCGTTTTTGTTGCGACTAAATTTGCAACCTGTCGAAATTTTGACGTAATTTAATAGACTATGGTATCGCTACAGCAAAATGCTACACATCCCGAAAAAAGTGTTGCATTATAATACACCATCACCGGGAAAAATTGGCTAGATAAAGCGATTGTCCCCTATTTGCAAAACAGAAAAATGACGTAACTCTTTGATAGACAAGGAATTAAGAACATTTGACAAAAATTCCTGATGTTTTCCGTAAAATGGCATAAAATTTGCCATCTAACGAACTTGTCCTATTAGCAAACCTTTTTTGTTTATACTGCCATGAAAAACTTGACCTTCACAACACTCGCTTTTTCCCTGTTTTTTGTGGTTTCCTTCGCTTCTTCCGCAAAAGCAGACCTCGTCAACTCGCTTTTCGGCATATCCTCTGCCTACAATAATGTCTTTTTCGGCGATTTTTATGGTCGAAACGGCGATATTGAAGGACATGCCGCAATTAAAGGGAACGTCGATGTCATACAATACGGCTTCGGCTCCGGTGAGCAAAATCTGCATCCCCGAAGCCAAGGACCGACGCTTGTAGTAGGAGGAAACGTCGTTGCCCGAAGTTCCGGCGTTTATGACGGAGATGCCTACATTGCAGGCACTCTGACACCGCACGTACAAGCAAATGGAAACGCTCCCAGCGTTTGGAATTCGCTTCATACACACGGAACGGGTCCGTACAACACTGTTGACCGCAATTATCAAGGAACGAAAGGAACCGTTTATGTCGCAGGAATGCCCGGCGCCCAACTCGATCATCAACACCAAGCACATACCACTGCTCCCATTCCCTTTGATTTCGACCTGGCGGAACAGCAGTTGCGGAGAGTCTCTGCCGACCTGTTTGGACTTCAGAATACAGTTCATGCTGTAGCGGCACCGCTCAGCAATGGAACGGTTGATTACAGGATTGACTTGACTGGACTAAGCGGATTGCAGGTTGTAACGATTGACGCTTCCATTTTCAATAATCTTCCTTCTAACAGGAGCATTTTCATTGATGCCGATGCGGATACGACATTGATTATCAACATTTCCGACGCAGAAGGAATGGGATACTTGAATTTGGCGCGAGCCTTTGTCATCAATGGTGTCTATACGCCGTCTTACGGCGACTTCGACGGAAGCAACATTTTGATTAACACGGACATTGCCAATGTCAATATCTTTAATGTCGCTCTCAATGCGAGTCTCATGGCACTGGATGCGCGTATTGATGTGCGGAGCGGCAACATTGATGGGCAAGCCTTTGGAGCAAGTGCTTGGACAGAAAGCGGCGGAGAGTTTCACGCTTTTTACGTCTTTGATGACAAGCATTTTCAGGGCGGCGACCATATTGTACCGGAGCCTGCGACGTTTGCGGTGTTAGGGCTAGGCTTGGCAGGACTGGGCTTGGCAAGAACACGTCGCCGCAGTTAGTTTCTCGTCAAGTTTTCTTTCAGAGAAGCGCAGCGGCGTTAGCCCCCGGTTTTGGAGCGTACCGGTGAAAACTCACCGGGGACTAATGCCCACCCGCTCTTGCACCGTGAGTCTCCATAGAAGTATGTGCCAATTCTGTACGTTCGAGATGTCAGGTGAAACGCCACGGACGCTCTCGATGTACGCCTGCTTCCAAAATGTCCATGCATGTGTTTACGTTGTCCACGATTTGAAAATCGTACATGCCGACACATAGGAAATCCGCACCGGATTCGAAGGCGAAACGGAATCCGTCACGAGGACGGATTGCCCCGGCTGCGAGGACTTTGAAGCCGATCCACGGTTGTTCGAGAGAAGCCATAAATTCCTTTGTCTCCTCCGGTTTCCGACAGTACACGTTGTCGTGTTCCGGTTTATCATCCATTCGAGACCAGTATTGTCCATGGTGAATTGTTTTCAGCCAGAAATCTGGCTCGAATCCCTTCTCGACGCATGCCTTTATCGTTTCGAGACGGTGTGCGCCAAGTCCGACGACACCTCTCTCTTTGCGAACCCTATCCACAAAGCCGGCAATTTCATCGAACCTGCCTTCCCGAACCAATCGATCATTCGTTTCGCCTTGGATGAGCACCGCTGATGCTCCTGCGTCAAGAGTGTGCAGTGCTTGATCCAACGATACGCACTGGACAATGTAACGCAGTGTGCCATCTGCATTGTCCCAATAATCGTTCATGAGACCTGCGTTGGAGGCATTTCCGACGAAGGTATTGATTCCGCATGCTTCGCCCATCTTGAAGGTGGCAAATATTTTTTCCTTTGTGTGATAGGCACGCACGAGATCAGAGACATAAAGCAGGTCTCGGGCGTGCGCCCAGCCGTTGATGAGATTGCTTCCCATAACCATTTGGCTGACATCCAACCCTTTGATGGTTGCTTTCGTCATCGGTCTCTTCAGGTCTGCGAACTTTGCCCAGTCAGTGTGTGTCCGCGAAGCCCCGGAAAGTGCATCAACTTCGACATCTTGGACACCAATCTGTTTGTTTTCTTCCGCGAGATGGGCGGCAAGGATTCTTTCTTCGTGGCTGACGAATGCGGTTCCTGCGACGGCAGCGGCTCCGCCAGCGAGAAGCGTTTTCAATACTTCGCGGCGATCTGGATTGTCTGGTTTTGTCATTGTTTGATCTCCTACCTAATGTGACGTTAAGGAAACCATTCTAGTCCGATAAAAGTTCAGCGTCAACAACCTGCACCAATTCGCTATAGTCGGGGTGCTTCAAAGTTGAGTGGGAGCCAAAACAAAATTCAGACCAGCAACGAGTTTGCGTCCCAAGGTTATCAGGTGTACATTGATCCGCTTAACTGAGAAGCGACGCAATAACGTCATCCGTCGAAACGCCGTCTGCACGACCTTCAAAGTTCAAGATGATCCGATGCCGTAAAACCATCGGGGCAATTTCGATCAAGTCCTCCTTCGCAACATTAAAGCGTCCATCAAGGATCGCCCTGATTTTTGCCCCAAGCATCAGTGATTGCGCTCCGCGCGGACTCGCACCGAACCGAACATATTGCCGTACCAATGCCGATGCCTGCGGAGAATCAGGATGCGTTCCCAAGACGAGATTCACCGCATAGCGGCTGATTTCTTCCGCAACGGGAACCTCTCTGGCAAGCGTTCCTAATTCAATAATCTTCGCCGATGGAAACGTCGTCTCAATCTTCGGTTGCGCTACAGTCGTCGTGCGGTCGAGGATTCCCAACAATTCATTCTCGGTCGGGAACCGCACCAAAATCTTGCAAAAGAACCGGTCAAGTTGCGCCTCAGGCAACGGATACGTTCCTTCCATATCGAGCGGATTCTGTGTTGCCAATACGAAGAAGAGTCCGCCGAGACGGTGTGTGGTGCCGCCGACCGTTACCGAGTGTTCCTGCATTGCTTCCAGCAGAGCGGACTGCGTTTTCGGCGTTGCTCTATTGATTTCGTCGGCAAGAACAATGTTGGCAAAAATGGGACCCGGTTGAAACTCGAACCGTTTCGTGCCGCCGATGTGTTCCATCATGATGTTCGTGCCAGTGAGGTCGGCGGGCATCAAATCCGGCGTGAATTGGATACGTGAGAATTTTCCGTCCACGGCTTCGGCAAGAGTCCGCACCAAAAGTGTTTTGCCGAGACCGGGCACCCCTTCGAGCAAGACGTGTCCGCCTGCAAGCATCGCGATAATGGTGCCGCGAACGACTTCGCTCTGTCCGACGAGAACCCGACCGATTTCTGTTTCGATATTTCGGACATTCTCACAAAAATGCGATAACTTGTTTTTCAATTCTTCGGTGTGTCGGGACATCGGTTTCCTTGTTGTCGAACGTAGTGGAGTTTCAATCATGCTTTTGCTCATAAAATATGTGCTGACGCTGTAAAGCAACATACTTATCAGCCCATCGTTTGCAGTATTTTATCCAACTGTAATTTGGTAAGACACGCTTGCTCAAAATGCGGTTGCGAGTTGAATACGTCCCTGCCCTGTTCCCTTTCTTCGTCGGGATGCTCTGTTTCCATTGCATCCATTCGCGTTGACATCACCTCGTTTCGCAACGCCGCTAACCATTCCGGCATCTCAAAACCGACCCCCATCGGGTCTTTGGCAAAGATTGCGATCTGTGCATAGAGTTCGTCAAACGCCGTACTCGGTTCGCCACGCTGGGCTTGCCGAATCGCCTTCGGAACAAGTCCGCACATCCTATCAATCTGCAACGGACGCACAAACCGCTCTTGCAACCGCTCATGCACACTCGGCAACCACATTCCATACTTGTCGCACAACCGCTGATAAAGCCGAATATGTTCTTCTGCCGCATTGACGCTCCGCTTTCCGAATACCTGCTCCCAAAGCAGTGCCGCTCCTTCACAGCCCGCACGAATCATCGAATCGTGAATCCAGTATATCGGTTTCAAATTCCACGAAATCCGCTCATATCCGACCTGAACCCGAAGCATATCGAGAAGCATATACAGTTTATCGCCATGATCCGAATGTGTTGTCGTACTGTTGTAATCGACGTACTCCGAATAATTTTCGGCAATCGACTCCAAAATGATCTCCAAAATGTTCGTTGCGGCAGACCAGTCAACCCGCCCTCTGTCCAGATCGTCGAGCAACTTCGAGGCAATGTCGATTTCGTCATCCTCCTTTTTGATTTTCATCAAAGACCGAAGATAATGCCCGACTCCCTGATGCAGAATCGCACGAAGATTGCCGAATCCCATATTTTGCTGCGTGAAAATGTCATGACCATAGCGTTGAATGAATTGCTTTACCTCGTGCCATGTACTGGGTTCCGTGATAGCATCGACGGGAGAAATGCGTATCTGTCTGCTGTGCGATTTCCAAAAGTCTTGGAGACTCACGACAATTCTGTCCAAGTAATTGACCAATACCGCATTTTCCAGATGCCGCTCCTTTACTTTTTCGCTGTTTCGGTTGAATTTCCACGTTTTTGTCGAGAGGGCAACACATTTTGTAATTGACCGCGTTGCCGTTTCGACGAGACGGTCAAACTCCGTGATTGCTCCCGGACTCACCTTGTTGCTCTCTTCCATCCTTTGGATCGTTTCGAGAAGTTTGAAGAGTTCTGTAATCAGTCCGAGTCGAGGAGCGTATTCCAAGAGCCGGATAATTGCCTGCTGAATTTGCCGACATCGGGCGATTGCCGATGCCGAACCCCCCTTTGCCGTCGGAATGTAAAGGATCGTTTCCCGCGACAACACTCGGAGCATCGGATTCCATAATTTCTTGACCGTCTTGACATCGCAACGGAAAACTGCCCGATTGACCCCCAAGATGGATTTCGCCCACGGTTCACGCTTGTCAATGTCATCACCGTCGCCGAGGTATGACTCGAACGTCATAGCAGTGTCCCGAACTTCGACCAGCGTCCAGACAATTCGGTCAAGCAAAATTTCCTTGATGCCGCGATGCCGGTCGTACTCCATCAGGGAATCGGTCGTTCCCCTCGGCGGCGGAACCTTGTAGTCCGATGCCTGCTGCAACAGCACTTCCAAGCCGCCGCTATATGTTTCGGTCTGCGCAAGCCAAGCGGCAAGATACTGCTCGATTTCCGACGAAATCTCCGGTGTTAATGCACCGGCTTCGGCTTTGACGGCTGGCGATTGCCAATCGGAATTTTGCGGCACCAACACAAAACCGGCAAGCCGTTCCGTAACGAATTTCCAAAGTTTTGCCATCGTTGAAATGAAGAGCAGCCGGTCTCCGATACGATCCATCTCGTCGGCAATCGCCAGGTCTTCTCCCCGATTACTGAAACCGCCGGGGGGGGCCTGATCCATCAATGAATCATCAATGCCGTCGTCTGTTGAATCCTTGAACGTAAAATCTTCATAAGCGGCTCCGTAAATTGAATCCGACTTGTCGGTCTTTTGTCCTTTGCGATGCGCCGGCGGAATATCGCCGTGTTCGTCGAAAATGTCGTCGTCTTCGTCGTCCTGTTTTTTCGGTTTTTTCGTTCCTTTCTTGCCCTTGCTCTTGCGTTTGCCCTGTTTTTTGCCGCCGAACTGGTCGTCGTCCAATTCGATTTTCGGAACTGACCAATAGAAGTCCGCGTTTGCCTCCATCAGTTCAAAGAACTTTCGCGTCAACTTCCAACGTTCGGGAAATGTCAGCGGCGGCGCATCCTTGATTGCCCTGCGTTGTTTTGGTTTTTCCGAACTGCCTTCCTCTTCTTGCTTCGGCGGCTTCCAGAGTTGATCCATCCACCGTACCGCAATGGCATGGAAGGAGTAATCCCCTTCGATCAGCGGGATTGCTTCGGAATGTTCCAGCCAATGCATCATCAGGTTCATCGACGCAACGGGGTCTTGCTGATCGAGCAGTGCTTCCGCCAGCAACACGAACGCCTTGGTTGTTTTGAACCGTTCGACGTGCCGACTCCAAAACGCAACATCACCAGCAGCCGTACCGGCTTTGTGCCAAGCGGCGAGGGCAGTCGAAACAACTGCGGCGGATTCCCACGCTTCGTCGCCGGAAAAACTGTCGATGTTACTGACTTCCGTTGTGCCGAACTGATCCCACCAACCCGCCAAGTCGCTCATCTTGTCCGAAAGGTCTGCCTGCATATCGCCGTTACCCGATGCAGCCGCTCCCTTTTGCAGTCGGCTGTAAATGTCGAACACCTCTTCTAAAAGGTTAATCAACTCGTCGATGCGGTGATCGTGAATCGAATTTTCGGCAGTGTGAAACAGGCTGAACACGCCACCGAAACCGAGAATCGTCCACGGATCAATGAGTGCTCCGCAGGCGATGCCCCGACGGATTAAATCTTCGATCAGCGGCAGTTTTTCGGCGGCTTCGACAAAGTTTTCCTTGTCGATAAGCAGATGGGTGTCGGTAATCAGACAGTCTATCGTCGTGAGGATCCGTGCCGAGGTTACGGAAATGGCGTTTGCTTGTTTTGTTGCGGCATCGGAGTAACCCATTCGGGCAAAGATGCGGGCAAGGTGCAGCCGTTGCAACTGGTCGGCACGGCGTTTCGCCATCTGACGGTTTAAGTCTTGCCGACATCCGCCGAACGGCTGAAAGAGACGTTCCTGTTCCGTCTCGATTCGGGGCTTCATCTTCGCCGGGATTCGTTTGAGCATCTGCTGATAAAACCGATCCCGATAGTCCGCAATGATCGGCATTAAATCATTGAGCGATGTTTCCGAACTGTACGTCGAAGGCGTATCGCCGCAAACACCGGCTCCCATGAGCATTGTTCCTGCCAGTACGGAGCCTGCCTCGAAAGTTAACTCGTCGAACGGCACGTCGGCAACGTTCGACTCACCGGTGTATGCTGTTTCCAAACGCCGCAAAATTCCGTCTAGTGTAACTTGATGAACGACGAATCGGCAATAATATCCATCGGGGTCGATGGCGTTAGGGTCCCAAAGTCCAAAATGATAATTCGGCTTTCGGTTGACTGGATGATCAAAATCGTACGCTCTGGAATCGAGCACGAGTTCTTCTATTTTTCCCGGGGAGAGACAGGCTTCCCGCAGGATTTCCGGGTCGGTTCCCCGAAGGATTGTCAATGCTTGTTCGACGATGGGTGCGTATTTTCCGGCGGCAACGCCGATTCCTCGGATGTACAAGGGGATTGGAGCGACCCATTCGTGGGCGTAAGGTTGATGTTTTTCTTCCCCTTCGAGGACGGGAATGGGGCGATAGCCGATGTAGTCGTTTAACTCTTCGATGACGGCAGAGACGATGCGTTTGTGTTCTGTCCAGGGGGAACCTTGCTGGAGAACTTTTGTAAAGATTTTTCCGAGGAAGAAGGGGTTGAAAATGTGTTCGTCGGTTTGGTGAAAGAGCAGGTCGGCGTGAAATTGCCGATATTCGGGCATGAGATGTTGTCGGACGAGTGCGAGGATGAGTCCGGCTTGGTCATCGGTGCGGAAGGCTTCGGATGTTTTTGCGAGCCGTGCGAGTTCTTGTTCGAGGTATTCGATGACACGGAGGGCGGTACATCGGTCTTCCGGGTTTGCTGGCGGGAGTTTCCGATATAGTTCGTTGAGCAACTGAAAGAATCTCGGATCGTGATTCCCTGACGAGAAGTTTAGGTATCCGAGTAGTTCTTTGAGGGCTTCCTGTTGCATTACAGGCGTTTTCTTGGAGATCATATTCGGCATTGTAACCGAAAACGGAGACGGATAAAAGGGTCAGGGGAATCCCAAAGAGCGAGACCGGAATGCAGTTCTTGCTTTTCTCAACGCGGCTTACACTCTATTTTTTCGCTTCCTGACCCCGCCGCGAAACAATATACCGAGTTCCCGACCGCCCAAACTGCGATGAACAACGAAAAACACAAAAGCACCGACGACCGTGCAAGCAACGATACGAAGTGCGTCCTCGACAACACTGGTTCCCGGCAAAGAAGCAGCCAACATTCGGACCACAATAGTCATAATTCCGCTGGCAACACAAATTCGGCAAAGACTCGCCGCCAACACAGGAAAGTCAATGTGTCCATGCCTAATCGTGAAAATGGAAAGCAAAGTAATCGACTGAATCCCCGCCGTGAGACTCATCGCCAACGCCAACCCTTCTTCCTGCATCGGAAAGATCAGCAATAGTCCCAGTACGAGATTGAAAAACAATCCGGCAACGCCCCATCGGCACGGTGTCCGAATGTCGTCGAGAATATAAAACGCCCGGACAATGATCGGCAATGCACAAAAAGCCCAAATTCCGGTGCCGAACCAAAAGACCATGTCGGCAGTTCGGGCAGTGTCGGCAACGGTAAATGCTCCGCGTTCAAAAAAGAGACGCACCAAAGATTCTGAGAGCAACATCAATCCGCAACCGGCTGGAATCGCAAACATAAATTGAATCCGCAAACCGAGTGTTAAGTCATCCCCTAATGCTTTGAAATCCTTGCGGGCAATGTGCCGACTAAGCAGCGGGTAGATTGCCATTGCGACTGCCAAGCCGATGAGACCTTGAGGAAATTCGTACATCCGTTCGCTGTAATAAATTGCGGATGCCGAACCTTGACGAAGCGGATAGTCCAGCAGACCGAAGAGCCAGTGTATCGGTTGGTTCGCTCCGCCGGAAAAAAGCCAAGCAATGCAAGTCGCTGTCAATACGTTCAGATGAATCGAGGTGAGTCCGAAAATCTTCGGAAAGAAGTTCTCAAATATCTTTTTCACTTCGGGAGCAACGGAAGCGAAATCCCAGTGCAGGCGAAAGCCGTGTGCTCTCAAAAAAGGAATATGGATCGCAAATTGAATGACACCGGCAATCAAAATGCAAAACGCCAAAAGATAGCATTGCGTTGCCGGGTCTTGGGAATAGAGCGGAATAATCACGAGGAGTCCGAAGAGCCAAATAACGTTCAAAATCGGCGGAACGACGCTGGAGACGGAGAATCGACCGAGTGCTTGCATTGCGGCGGAACAGATTGCTGCCATACAGATAAGTATGAGGTAGGGGAGCAACAGCGACACCAAATGGGCGGTTACAAAGACTCTTCCCTCAGGTTCAAAGTATCGGATTCCGATCCAGCAGAGTATTTCGCCGATGAGTACGAAGATGAACAGGTAGAGGAATACCCAAAAGAGCGTTACGGAGAGGAGTGTCCATGCTTTTTGCTTATCGTTTTGTACGACTTCGGAGAAGACGGGGATGAAACTGATGCCGAGGGAGCCGTCGCCGAAGAATCGTCTTGCGACATCGGGCAGCCGGAAGGCGGCGACGAATGCGTCCATAGTGCCTCCCATTCCGAATACGGCGGCGGTGGCGACGTCTCTGAGGAGTCCGAGTATTCGGCTGAATATCGTGCCGATTCCGAGTACGAGTGTGCCGCGAAGCATCTTTTTTCGCCAGTGTTGCGGTTCGTGAGGAGCAGAGACGTTGGACATCGGTACACAGAATTGTATCCCGTATCGACTTTCGATACAGGGGGGAAAAGAAAAGTGGGGGCGCAATATCGATGAAAACCAAGAGCACAGCGACCAGATTATTTCGCCGGTACTCCGGTCTCTCGTTCTTGTAATGTTTCCCGTAAACCTGTACAATTCGGCGGAAAGTTTTGATTTCATTCCGACACAACACACAATGAATTATGGCAACATCCCTCAGAATCCTCGTATTCACTCTCTTTTTGTGTACAAACTCTCTTTTCGCTGCCGAGTGGACTGTGTTCCACGGGCACGATGGCAAAAACCGGTCGTCGGAGACCGGCTTGCTCACCTCTTGGTCTGAAGGCGGTCCCCAACTGCTCTGGAAGATCGGCAACATCGGCGAAGGCGTCTCAGGCTACTCCTCCGTTACCATCCAAAACGGTCGCCTGTTTACGTCCGGCAATCGGGGAGGGACCTCAACCGTCTATTGCTTCGATCTCGATGGCACACTGCTTTGGACATACGACAACGGTTCGGCATGGACTCGCAGTTTTCCCGGTACACGAAGCACTCCGACGGTCGATGGCGAATTCGTGTATGACCTTTCGCCGTTGGGAGAACTCGTTTGCCTCAAAGTCGAAAATGGCGAAAAAGTTTGGGGGCGAAATATACTGACCGACTTTGAGGGGGAAAACATCATCTGGGGGCTTGCCGAGTCCCTTCGTATTGACAATGACCGGCTCTATTGTGCGCCCGGCGGTAAAAAAGCGGGGTTCGTCACTCTGAATAAACTCACTGGCGAAATAATCTGGACAACCCCCACGCTGGACGAAAAAACAAGTTACGGCAGCCCTATCATTATCGAACAGGACGGATTGCGGATGATTATCACGACTTACGCACAAGGAATGTTCGGTGTCAATTCCGAAAACGGCGAACTGTTGTTTCGGTTTCGACATCCGCAACTTTTCGGCATCAATTGTACTCGTCCGGTATATCATGAAGGTTATCTTTACCTCACCAACACCTGGGACAATCGCGGCGGAGATGGCGGCGGAGAAGGAAGTGTAATGCTCAAACTCACCATTACTGACGGCAAAGTTTCCCTCGAAGAAGTGTGGCGCAACAAAGACCTCGACAGTGCTCACGACAACGTAATCTTACTCGATGGTTTCCTGTATGGTGTATCCTTTGGACACCGGAGAGGAGTCTTCATGTGCCTCGATTGGCAAACCGGCGAAACACAATATGAAAGCAGACCGGTCGGCAGAGGTGCGTCTATGACTTGGGCAGAAGGACTGCTCTATCTTGTCAGCGAAGGAGGAGACGTGATGCTGATTCGTCCGAATCCAGAGCGGTTCGATGTTATTAGTCAATTTGCACTGCCGGAAGAGGGAGAAGGACTCTTTTGGGCGCACCCGGTCGTTTGCGGCAAACGATTGTATATCCGGCACGGAACCTTTTTGTATTGCTTTGATATTGCCCGGTGATCAGCGGCGCACGAGCGGGGCGGCGTAAGCCCCGGTTAGGCGTTTCTACCGTAATTTCTATGGTGGTTTGCTGTCATTGACAAAACGGAGGATTTTTGTCCGGTTCAATCTGCCGTATGTCGAACGTTAGCAATGTGGGCAATTCCAGTGAGATTTACCGAAAGCCGTTATTTGTCGCTTAAATCTGCCAAAAACAATGTCAATCTTAACAAGCCGCCTCGAAAGTCTGTAATTTTCAAACAACCTCTAAGGCAATCGGCGAAACCGAGTGCAGACGCAAACCGCATAGAGAGCGATTAGCCCTGCACCGACAAGAAGAGGACAGTGGAATTTTTCGGAATACTGTGTGTACACTCGACCTTCGTGAACCGTCTTTTCGAGTTGATCGATCTCTGCATAAACCTCTTCCAATGCCGTTGTGTTTCGGGCATTGAAATAGCGTCCGCCAGTCAACTCGGCGATATTTTTCAGTACCTCTTCGTCCATACTGACCCAGTGTGTTACCATTCGGCGGCGACCGAACGCGTCCGTAACGATATAGGGTGCGTCGCCCGTCGAACCGATGCCAATCGTGTAAACCCGAATGCCAAATGTTTGGGCAATTGCTGCCCCTTCCATCGGGGAAAGCACTCCGAACGTTTGGTCGCCGTCTGACAGGAAAAGAATTACCTTGCTTTTCGCCTCAACGTCCTGAAGTCTTTCGGCAGCCGTTGCCAATGCGTCACCGATTGCCGTGGCTCCTTCTTCCCGAAGCAATGAGATATTGCTCAGTCCGGCTTCTCTGGCTTCCTCCATCATTGGGTCGGGCAGTTGAATCTGATCGAGCATTTCCAGCAGTGTTGTGTGGTCCAACGTTAATGGTGAAAGCGCATCAACATAACCGCCGAATGCCAAGAGTCCGATTTTGTCGTCCCGCCGACCCGACAGTACGTCATTTCCGCGTATGAAATTCCGAAGCGTGTACTTGACAACATCGAGCCGATTGACCGGTTGTTGGTCGATGGTGAAATCCATTGCCGCCATCGAACCGCTACGGTCGATGCAAATAAGCATGGCGATCCCCTCTGTACGCACACGGTAGTCCTCTTCGCCAAACTGCGGTCGTGCCAGTGCGGTGATCCACAGAGCAATGCCGACATAAAACAGATACGGTACACATTTGGCGAGTCGTTGCACGAGTGTATAAGGCAACGACCGCAAGACTTCCGTGTTGCTGAACACTACATTCAATCGCGGTACCCAGCGAAATTCGCATCGGATCACCAGCCACACCAGCGGTAGCAATAGTAGGAAAAAATAGGGATCATGGAAACGAAACATGCCGACACATTATACCTCAATACGCAGGAGTTGGGACTTACGCATGTCGGTTCGAATCCGGGAGACTTGGGTCATTCATTCTTGAGGCATGAGTTCTCTGAGTTGCGGCAGAGACTTTTTCCTGCATGACCATGACCGCCAGTACTTGAAGCGCACCAAACCAAACCCAGGGAAAACGAAACGCGTTGTGCAGTCCGAGACCCTGGAGCAATATCATAATCACACCAAACATGACTGCTAGGGAGAGTTGCCAACAGAATCGTCCCTCTTTGTCGAGATTGTTTTCCCGAAGATATTTATAGTGTTTCCAGATGCGGTAGTGATTGATTCCGAAACAGGACAGCATGAATAGAAAAGCCATGATTCCCAGCGTTCCGGTCTCTCCTGCCACTTGTCCGTAGAGATTATGTGCCTGGAGTCCAAGCCCTGTAGCGTGCCCGTGTGCTCCGGGTCCCACGCCGAAAATCGGACTACTTGCCCAGTTGTCCATGCCCTCATAAAAATGCATGACCCGTGCTTCCCGATTGACATTTGCCCACTCGCTGACATTTGAGTCCCAAATTGTCCGGTAGCGGTCTTGCATGTGTTCCGGCATCGCAAACCAACCGACTACGGCGGCGAGGAGTATAAAAGGAAGCAGTCGAAAACGATACCGCGAAAACAAAATGGGCAAAACCGTCAGTATTGCCAGCATTACAAAGGCGGTTCGCGAGCCGGTCAACAACACGCTGCGCAGTGCCAGTAGGGTGTATCCCAAAATGAACAGATAGTGCCAGGGTTTTTTACACAGCACAAACAGCGGAAACATAAGCGGCAGCATGCACACGATCATGGTGCCGTAGTCGTTGAATTCGCTGAAGGTGATACCGACTCCCACGAGTCGGGGAACACCCGCGGCAAGAATTACTCTTCCGTGAAGGAATTCCCAGTAAGAGTGTGCCATAAAAAGGAAGAAAGAAACAACAAGACCGATGAGGACAATCTTCAAATCTCTTTCAGTTTTAACGCACGTTACAAGCATTGCGTAAAAAACGAGATATTTAAGCCAGTCTTGATATTGGATGTTGCTGGCAACATCTATGTAGGGGCTGAAAAGTGCAGATGCGGTGGCGGCAAGCGTGTACAGACATATCGCCACCGTAAAGAGATTTCCCGAAGAACGACCGGAATTTGGGTTAGAAAGCAAACTGTACAGCCAGGCGGCAATGAGGAGAACCATGTACAGACGAGCCACGCGGAACGCTGCAAGAAATGCCCATATCTCAAACGGACGATGCATAAAGAGCCATAAGCCGAAGATAATGAACCAGACGACCATGAGGGACAGTGTATCACAGAAAAGAATAAAAACAACATTCAGATTGGGATCGCTGGGTGTACTACATTCCGCTCACAGGACTGCGGTGTGTCAGACACGATTTTTGGCACATTGTTGCAAGTCATTATGCCCCAAGAAATTACGATTCGTTTCGTTCATTTGCAGGCAGGTTTGGTTTACGACAAAAAGTGTCTTTGACACTTTATTTTCGCCAAATCCCCCATGCTTTACAAACGAAAACAACTCCCCAAATACTGCCTTCACAAGTCCTCCGGCAGGGCTTTCGTCCGTATCGGCGGCAAAATGTACTACCTCGGAAAATACAGTTCCGCCGCCAGCCGCCGGGAATACGACCGAATCATCGGCGAATTGCGCCCGTAGCAGACGACTTTTTAGAAAAAACTTTAGCCTGTATGAAATCGCCGCAGCATCGGGACATGGTGTGTGTGCAGCGGTACATCGGCGGTCGCCCGCAGGATGTCCACAATATGCGGTTTTGCGATATTGACCGCTCCGCAGAAATGTGTTCATGTTGTTTTCCTTTTTGTTAAGTGTTTGTACGGTCAGCCATCATCCTTTTTCAACTAGGGCTAACAACTGCTCTAACTCCTCCAACGTCAACTTCTTAAACTCTGGGTAGTCGCCCATCGTTGCCCTGATTTTGGCGACCGTTGTTCGGCGATAATTCCATGCTTCAAACTCCTCCATAGAGTAAAACCACGTGAAACCGCAGTGACAGTCTTTGTCTTTCTTCGTCGCTATTACAATATGATGCACATCCCAATCGTTCCGCACAACGGTGTAGTACTGCCGACCGACTTTGGTGACTTCATATTCTTCCAGCGTACCTTTACCGAAAGTGTACTCAGCCTTACGATGTCCGTACACTTTGTCCCCCACTTTTAATTTTGGGTGTGTTGCCATGTTTAATCCTCCAAAAGCTGTTTAAGGCTGACTTGGTCCCAGCCATGGTCTTTATAACGTCTTAAAAGTGGGTTCTTTCCATTCCCCTTCTCCCAAAGGAAAAAGGGAATGTGACTTGGGCGAAGTTGTTTAGGGTAACCCCATGCTTTCTCCGCCAAATGCCGAGCCGTACGCCCCCCAAATACCATAGGGAGACTGTCCGCCATAGTCTCTTGTTTGACCGGGTGCTCCCGGGATACTTCGGAATACCGTGCTCAGATCTCCGGTACTGACGCTCTCCGAAACGAAACGCACGGCTCCATCACAAGAGGCAGCATTCACTCCGTTCGTATGGTAACTGCTGGCACAGGGAATCGGCCAATCTTCGAAACCGTTAACACCGCTTCGACAAATTCAGAACACTGCCCAAAGTTGCAAAGAAGTTCGAAACAGCGTAGAATAACCAGCGGAACTTTCGATGACCATCACCAATCCGCTCGCCTGGGGACTGCTGCTTTTGGCAATTCCCATCATCCTGTTCTTTTTTCTCAAAGTGCGATTCCGCAAGGAAGTCGTTGCGACGACCATCTTTTGGCAACAAGTCTTTGAAGAACGGCGCACCCGAACCCTGCGGCGACAGTTTCGACACCTTCTCTCACTGCTCCTTGCCCTCCTCTTTTTGACACTCCTGACCGCCGCCGTACTCAATCCCGTTGCAACCGCGCCGGAAAACAACCGATATGTCATCATCATCGACAACTCCGCTAACATGAACGCTCTGCTGCCCGACATTAGGGTATCACGACTCGACCTTGCCAAACAACAGGCAACAAAACGATTGGATACAATCGCCGGAAAACAAATTGCAATTTTGACCGCCAACGTCAATCCGACCATCATCTCAGGTTTTACCGACCACGTCGGTACACTGCGGCGCAAATTGACAGAAATACCGCCGACCGATTTCCCCGCCGATGTGCCAGCCGCCCTGCTTCTTGCCGAAAAACTGGTTGCGGAACAACCCGATACGCCGATTTACGTTTATACCAGTGTGAGGTCGGAAGAGTTCGAGGCGAAGGGCTTAAGTCCGCCGCTCTTGCGTTCTTTGCATTTCATTCCCATCGGGCAGCCGATAGACAATTTAGCAATTACCCGATTTCAACCGCGACGTTTACCCGATCAGTCTATCGACTACGCAATTTTCATCGAAGTCGTCAACTTCGGCACAGAAACAGTTGAAACACATCTGGAAATTGACCGCAACGGCGAACTCGTCGATGTCATTCCGCTTTCACTTGCGCCGAACCAGCCGGTCACGCGAATTGTCCGCAACACTTCCGCCGGCGGAGGACTCCTTCGGGCAACGTTAGCAAGCACCGATCTGTTTCCGACGGACAACGTTGCCGTCGCATTTCTTTCCGAGCAATTCGTACAACGTATTATGCTGTACGGCAGGGAGAACTTTTTTCTCTGGCACGTTCTGCAAGTTCAACCGCAAACAGAGGTTAGCGTCATTGACACCATTCCCGATGCGATCCCGCCAGACAGTGTGTTGGTGATTCATCAAACCGTACCGGAAACATTGCCGTCGGGAAACATCATGGTGATTGATCCGCAGAATGACAGCGATCTCTTTCGGGTGGAACAACGTTTGAGCAGACCGATGGCGGCGGACATCAGCCCGGACAATTCTCTGGTACGGTTTATTCAGCCCGGCTTGGTCTTTGCCGGTGCGAGACACATTATTCCGCAACAGCGCAACTTCAATGTGCTGGCGGAGACGGCGGAGGAGTTTCCCTTGTATATGCAATTTGTGTCGGAAGACCATCGGTTGCTTGTTCTCACGGCGGACTTGAATCAAGGAGACCTTTCACTGCGGACGGCTTTTCCGATTTTGGTTTCGCAGGCATTGACCTATTTTCGGCACAGCGAAGACTTGCAGAAGGCGTATTCGACTGCCGAGTCGGTAACATTGACTGTTCCTACGGAAAAGCCGCAGGTGATTCTCCGCAGTCCATCGGGCAGGGAAGAAGTATTTCCGAGTCAACACGGATTGGTTTTGTTGGGCAGACTCGGCGAGAGCGGTGTTTGGACGGTTTTCGAACCGGAGTCTTACCGTGAACTTGCCCGAGTTGCGTGTAATCTTTTTAGTGCGGCGGAGAGTGATCTGCGTTGGGCAGCCGAAGTGCCGATGCTGCCGGAGTCGATTCAACCGGCGACAACGGGAACGTTGTTTGTTCGTCCGCTTTGGCATTACTTGGCGTTCTTGGCGCTGTTGCTGACGGTCACGGAATGGTTTCTCTATCAACGCCGCTGGGTGGAATGAAAATCGGGCAGCAAGTTTCCGGTCGTGTTCTGAATTTGTTGAAACGGGCAAGTATCGCCCGTAAAAACGAGCATTTCTGGTAGCCAATCAACAATTTCAGAACACGACCAAACTCCCGCATCCATGCATTACGCCCGAAGGGACTCGAACCCCTACCAAATCAATACTGTTGGTCTCATATAATTCGTGAGATAAAATATCTTGCTGATAGTAGTATTAAAGGTGCTTGCTGATAGTGAACTTACAAGTGTCAAACTAAAACCGCATAACTTTCATGGAGAATGGAACTACACCGTGAAAAAATAAATCCGGTAGTTTACCTACGCACCAGACAAACCGCATCCGCAACATGAATCAATCCACATAACTGCCCGATATGTCATCGTCATAAGCATCATTGTCCATCTCCGGAATCACATCGTTGAGAAACTGAGTAGCATACTCATACTCCGCTCCGCCAACGCCCTCCGGCAACTCCGGTAAATCATCCAACAACGCATACGACGGCTTACCCGACGAAACCTGCAACGACTCCAACGCCATCGCCGACTCGTCCTGTAACTTCCACTGAGCATTCTGATAAGCATTGAAACCCGTACCCGCAGGAATCAAATGTCCCAAAATGACATTCTCCTTCAAACCAATCAAGTCGTCCCGACGACTCGCCAACGCCGCCTCCGTCAATACCTTCGTCGTCTCCTGAAAACTCGCCGCCGAGATAAAACTCGAACTCTGCACCGCCGCCTTCGTAATCCCCAATAGTTGAGTCGAAGCCTGCGCTAACTCCGTCTTCTTACACGTCGCCGGCTTGCCGCCCTCCGCCTCCGTAGCGTCATTGTACTGCTCAAACACCTCACGACGAATAATCGTATCCGCCTCCAACGGCGTGTCCCCCGGATCAACTACCTTCACACACTCCGCTATCTCCTTGTTTGCACTGCGGAATTGGAAATGATCCACCTGAATACCCTCCAATAACTTCGTGTCCCCAGCCGACTCAACGCGAACCTTACGAAGCATCTGCGAAATAATGATCTCAATGTGCTTGTCATTGATCTTGACCCGCTGACTCCGATAAACATCCTGAACCTCACGGACAAGATATTCCTGAACCTCCTCCTCGCCGGAAATCCGAAGAATGTCATGCGGAATCAACGGACCATCAGTAAGAGCATCGCCCGACCGTACAAAGTCGCCCGCCTGCACCCGAAGATGCTTTCCATGAGAAATGTCATGGATACGCTCAATGCCGGTTTCGTCATTCCTGACAATAATCGTCCGCTTGCCGTGCCGCTTGGGTCCCAATTCGACCACACCGTCAATTTCCGCAATGACCGCCGGGTCCTTCGGCTTTCGGGCTTCAAAGATTTCCGTCACACGCGGCAAACCGCCGGTAATGTCCTGCGTTTTGCCGATGTCCCGAGGCGTTTTGGCAAGCAACGCACCACGCTTGATCTTCGCACCGTCACTGACCTCAATGATCGCACGACCCGGTATGTAATAAAAATCAAGTGTATCCTTGCCGTCCGCACTCTTAATGTCAATCTGCGGAATGCGATCCCCCTTCAAGTCCATCACTGTACGAACATCCTTGCCGGTATGCAAATCCTTTTCGACCCGGACTGTTTCGCCGTCAACAATCTCGACGAAGTGTACCGTACCGTCAACCTTCGCAAGAATCGGAACATTATGCGGATCCCAAGTGCAAATCGTATCGCCGACCTTGACCGCCGCACCGTCTTTGACGTTGATGGTCGCACCAATCGGAATACTGTACCGCTCCCGCTCCCGCTCCTTCTCATCGACAATCGCGATAGCCCCATTCCGGGACAACGATGTCTTTTCGATAACTTCAAGTTGCACGAATCGGGCAAAGCCTGCATGCTTCGATTTCACTTCGCTCTCTTCAAGGTCACGCGAAGCAACACCGCCGATGTGGAACGTCCGCATCGTAAGTTGCGTACCGGGTTCACCAATACTTTGAGCAGCAATGATGCCGACGGCAAGCCCTTGCTCGACCAACAAACCAGTGGACAAGTCCATCCCGTAACACTTCGCACATACACCGAGTTCGGCTTCGCACGTCATCGGACTGCGGATTTGTATCTTTTCCAAACCGAGTTCTTCGATCTTTCGGGCAACATCCGACGTAATCAATTCGTTTTCCAACACGATCACTTCATCGGTAATCGGATGGACAATGTTCGCTCGGGAAACCCGACCCCGAATCGATTCGGTCAAACTCACTTCGACCTTTTCGCCGCGATGGATAACCCCTTTGGTGATCCCCTGTGTCGTTCCGCAGTCGTCCACCGTAACCACGACATTTTGGGCAACGTCGGCAAGTTTTCGGGTCATGTAACCGGAGTCCGCCGTTTTCAATGCGGTGTCCGCCAATCCCTTCCGTGCGCCGTGAGTGGAACTGAAGTATTCCAGTACGTTCAATCCTTCACGGAAATTCGCCTTAATCGGTGCTTCGATAATTTTTCCGTTCGGCTTCGCCATCAAGCCCCGCATCCCGGCGAGTTGCCGAATCTGCTCCTGACCGCCCCTCGCACCGGAAATCGCCATCAGATAAATCGGATTGACGTACCATTCTTCCCAGCCGCGCTGCTTTCGGGTGTCCGACTCGAGCTCCTTCATCATCTTCGCCGTAATCTCTTCTCGGGCGTGAGTCCACGTATCGAGAACTTTGTTGTACCGCTCCACTTCGGCAATGACACCGTCCTCGTAACGTTGCCGAACCTTTTCGACTTCCTTTTCCGAGTTTTTGATAATACTCGCCTTTTCTTTCGGCGTGATGAGATCGTCCGTCGCAAAGGACAAACCGCTCTTGGTGCCTTCGATGAAACCGGTACGCATCAAACGGTCGAGCAGGTCAATCGTTCCCCGCCGTCCAATGTGTTCGTGGCAATCGCTAATGACCGTCTGCAATCCCGCCGACCGAAGCGTATCGTTGTAGTACGGCATCCCTTTCGGCAGAATGTCATTGAAAATAATCCGACCCGGTGTCGTCTCAAATATCTTGCTGGCATTGATCTTGGGGTTCGTTTTCAACCAACGTCCCTTCGGCATACGGACTTTGATCTTGGCGTGCAAATTGATTTTTCGGTGAGCGTATGCAAGCAGCACTTCTTCACGGCTGGCGAAAGCCATGCCTTCCCCTTTCACTCCCGGACGCTCCATCGTGAGATAGTAACATCCCATCACGACATCCTGCGACGGCGAAATGATCGGCGAACCGTTTGCCGGACTGAAAATGTTGTTCGTCGAAAGCATTAAGGTATGCGCCTCGACTTGTGCTTCCAACGAAAGCGGAAGGTGTACCGCCATCTGGTCGCCGTCGAAGTCCGCATTGAATCCCCGGCAAACGAGCGGATGCAACTTAATCGCGTTCCCTTCGACCAACACAGGTTCAAACGCCTGAATACCCATCCGGTGAAGTGTCGGTGCGCGATTCAGAAGCACAGGGTGATTCTGAATGACTTCTTCGAGAATATCCCAAACTTCCTCGTCTTTGCGTTCGAGCATCTTTTTCGCACTCTTGATGGTGTCGGCGTGCTGCAACTCTTTCAAGCGGCGGATGATAAACGGTTGAAACAGTTCCAGTGCGATTTTCTTCGGCAGTCCGCATTGATGCAGCCGAAGATGCGGACCGACGACGATCACGCTTCGGGCGGAGTAATCGACCCGTTTGCCGAGCAGGTTTTCACGGAAACGTCCTTGTTTGCCTTTGATCATGTCGGTGATTGATTTCAGCGGTCGATTGCTTGAACCCAACACGGGACGTTTGCATCGGTTGTTGTCGAAGAGGGCATCGACGGACTGTTGCAGCATCCGTTTTTCGTTGCGGATAATCACTTCGGGCGCATTGAGATCGACCAGTTTTTTGAGTCGGGAGTTTCGGTTGATGATTCGGCGGTACAAGTCGTTCAGGTCGCTGGTTGCGAAGGTACCGGATTCCAAGAGTACGAGCGGCCGCAAGTCCGGCGGAATGACGGGGATTACGTCGAGTACCATCCATTCGGGTTTGTTGTCGCTGTCTCGGAGGGCTTCGACCAATTTGAGCCGATTGACGATGTCTTTTTTCCGTTGTTTTGATTTTGTTTCGGTGAATTCTTTCCGTAGTTCTTTGGAGAGTTCGACGAGGTCGAGGTTTTGGAGCAGTTTTCGGATTGCTTCTGCGCCCATGTCTGCGTGAAATTTGCCGGAGGTATCTTCTTCGCGGCACTTTCGGTATTCTTCTTCGTTGAGGAGTTCTCCGGCTTTTGTGTTTGTTTCTCCGGGGGTGATGACGGCGTAGTCTTGAAAGTAGATTACTTTTTCGAGACTGCTTGCTTTCATGGAGAGGAGTGTTGCGAGTCTGCTTGAGGCGGCTTTGAAGAACCAGATATGTACGACGGGTGCGGCGAGGTCGATGTGTCCCATTCTTTTTCGTCGGACTCTGCTGTGTGTGATTTTCACGCCGCATCGGTCGCAGGTCATACCTTTGTATTTCATTCCTCGGTATTTTCCGCAGGCGCATTCCCAGTCTTTTTCGGGACCGAAAATCTTTTCGCAAAAGAGTCCATCCCTTTCGGGTCGATAGGTACGGTAGTTAATGGTTTCAGGTTTTTTAACTTCTCATTGCGACCAGCTCCTAATCATGTTCGGAGAAGCAAGCCCTATCTGCATTGCTTCAAAAGGCAAGAAACTCATACCTCAACCTCCTCGTCATCATCGTCTTCCTTGTTCTCTCCACCGCTTTTGGAATAAACGAACATATCGTCAAAATCATCGCTTTCTTCTAGTTCGTCTCCATCGTCAATATCTTCGAGATATGTGTCGTCTAGTTCCGGTTCTTCGATTGAAAAACCACGAGAAGCAAACTCATCGTCATTGCTTTGATAGCTGCTCCTATCCCGAATGATAGCGCTCATTTCCTCGCTGTCTTCGTTTTGCAAATCAATTTTCACGCCATTTTCGTCTAAAACCCTGACATCCAGACAGAGCGACTGCAGCTCCTTTACAAGAACCTTGAAAGATTCCGGAATTCCAGGTTTTGGAATATTATGCCCTTTTACGATTGCTTCATATGTTCTGACCCTCCCGGTAACATCATCCGACTTGACAGTTAGGATCTCCTGCAATGTATATGCAGCTCCATAAGCTTCGAGGGCCCAAACCTCCATTTCGCCAAAGCGCTGGCCGCCAAATTGCGCTTTTCCTCCGAGTGGCTGCTGCGTGACTAAGCTGTATGGGCCTGTTGAACGAGCATGTATCTTATCGTCAACAAGATGGTGCAGTTTCATGAAGTAAACATATCCAACGGTGACAGGGTTATCAAACGGTTCTCCTGTCCGTCCGTCGTATAAAACGCTCTTGCCGTCCTCTCTCAGACCCGCAATCTTGAGCGTATCCCAAATATCCTGTTCATTGGCTCCGTTAAAAATAGGCGTTGCTACTTTCCATCCAAGCGTTTTTGCAGCATAACCAAGATGGACTTCGAGGACTTGCCCGATGTTCATTCGAGATGGCACGCCTAGCGGATTAAGCACGATGTCAAGCGGCGTCCCATCAGGCATGTATGGCATATCTTCTTTTGGCAGAATCCTTGACACGACTCCCTTATTGCCATGTCGCCCAGCCATTTTGTCACCAACGCTAATCTTTCGTTTATGCGCTATATAGCAACGCACGACCATGTTGACTCCGGGGCTCAACTCATC
>Ga0099364_10003474_pt1 | contig 24459 bp, 21 predicted proteins | sample TergutTh196P3_FD_73070 | JGI IMG/M metagenome (GOLD analysis project Ga0099364, IMG submission 73070) | Microcerotermes parvus P3 segment gut microbial communities from Pointe-Noire, Republic of the Congo - Th196 P3 | ecosystem: Host-associated > Arthropoda: Insects > Digestive system > Gut ...
ATCAGCAACAGGGCGGATTTCTCCACCCTGCCACAACTATAGTCGGTCAGTTTAAGTTTAGTCGCAATTTATATCATATTTTCCGCCATACTGCGTTGATTTTTACTTAAATATGCACGGATATTCGCGCAAAAATCGTCTTGTTTGACAGAAAATCTGCTCACAAATCAGCAGACTAAACTCAAACTGACCGACTATACAGCAATTATCTCTTTGAGAACTGCGGAGCTCTGCGAGCCGCTTTAAGACCGTACTTCTTACGCTCTTTCATTCTCGGGTCACGGGTAAGGAAGCCCGCTTTTTTCAGCACAGGTCGAAGCTCCTCACTGTACTGCAACAACGCACGGGAAACACCATGGCGGATTGCACCCGCCTGCCCCGTTACTCCTCCGCCGCTCACAGTGCAAATTATATCAAATTTCTCAACTGTGCCGGTTAATGCCAAAGGCTGACGTGCAATCAGCTTTAAAGTGTCAAGACCGAAGTAATCTTCTATATCCCTGTTGTTAATGGTTATCGAACCGCTCCCGGGATAAACCCTGACTCTCGCTACCGAGTGTTTCCTTCTTCCCGTACCGTAGTAATACGGTTTTGAGTTGTATGTTATCATCTTAGGTTAATCCCCCTTCCACACTTCCGGCTTTTGAGCCGCATTCTTGTGTTCCGCGCCTCTGTAAACGCGCAACCTTGTGAGTGCCTTGCGTCCGAGCGTAGTGTTCGGCAACATTCCGTTGACAGCGAGCATCATTGCCTTTTCCGGCTTTTCGCTCATCAGTTTGTCGTAACGGATTTCTTTCAAGCTGCCAATCCACCCGGTGTGCCAACGGTGATATTTCTTTTGCAACTTGTTTCCGGTAAGGACTGCTTTTTCGCAATTTAAGACGATTACATGGTCGCCACAGTCACAATGAGGGGCAAATATCGGCTTGTGTTTCCCTCTCAAAATTGTAGCCGCTTGAGTAGCTACCCGCCCCAATGGTTTATCGGCGGCATCGAGGATATACCACTTGCGGACAATCTCCCCTGCTTTGGGCATAAATGTTGACATTATAGAGTTATCCCTCCTGATTAAAACTATTTCTAAGAACCCGTACAAATAAGCGAAGTATTGTATTGCGGGTTCTAACTTAACGAATGTCATTATACCCCCATTAAAACGTCTTGTCAATACCTTTTTTGCAAATTTTTCAAATATATTGCCGATTTGCTGTAAATTCCGCCTTTTTTCGCGTATTATCTCGTTTATACTCGTATGCCAATTACAGAAAAAAACTACCGCCCTATTTTAATAGAGCGGCAATTTTGATTCAACGTAAAAGCCGTGGTCGGGTTAAACGCTGTCTCTTTTGGTTGCGAAACATTCGCTGCAGTAGACTGGTCTTTCATCGCGGGGCTTGAAGGGCAATTTTGCTTCGCCGCCGCACTCAGCACAGGTTGCGATGAACGGTTCTCTGTTTCTCATTGAGCTTTTTTTTGCATCGCGGCAAGATTTGCAGCGTTGCGGCTCATTAACAAAGCCTTTTTCGGAATAAAATTCCTGTTCACCCGCCGTGAAGACGAAATCTTCTCCACAGTCTTTGCATTGAAGGGTTCTGTCGTCGAATTGCATTTGATATACCTCGTTTTAATTTTTTCCGACCTCGGACTTACACCGACACCTTTGTGACCGAACTCAAACGGAAAATTTCTGCTCTCGTTCGGCGAAACAACGCTTTGGAGTTAAGCTACCACCGGTCAAATATTTATAAACAACAGCCAATAACTATCATTTATATATTGCATTGTAACATTATATACCTATGTTTGTCAACAAAAATTTTTGCATTTTATAAAATTTCTATATATTTTGCATAAAAAACACTTTTTCGATACATAATATGTTCAATTTGCACAAAAAGCACCGACCTAAGCTTATATTTTAACCAAAAAATTAAAATCGCACAGAAAAGCTTGCTAAAATAAATTTTTTAGTATATAATAGTTAGTGGATAAAAAGAAAAGGAGAAATGTCATGTTAGATAAAACAATGGCTTTTAAGCCGATACAGCAAGAACGCGAGAGCGAAATGAAGAAAATCATTACCGAGGTGTTCGATGCGCTTCAAGAAAAAGGGTATAATTCCATTAATCAGCTTGTCGGGTACACTCTTTCCGAGGACCCTACCTACATAACAACGCACAGGAATGCAAGAAGCCTGATAAGGCACATTGACCGTGACGAGCTTATGCAGGAGCTTTTTAAGAATTACTTGGGGATTTGAGGAGCTATTGGCTCAACAGCAGATAAAAATAACACAAAACGGGAACGCCGCAGATAAACGAATTCAAAGCAAGCCTACCCCAAATAATATCCTTTGGCGGTTCAATCAGCTTGGATTCGATATTTTCAGTCCTTTCGAAGCCATCTGCGGCGGGAGTTTTCTTGTTGCCGTTTTTTCGGTAACAGATAACGGAAAGGGCGATAATTCCCGCAACAAATGCCGCAGTGCATGAAGCCGGGATAAATCCGAGGAACGTCGAGCCGTTTTCGCCGAGCCGTTCCGCGAGTATTTGCGCGAGATTAATTTCGCCCTGTACTTCCCCGAACAGCGTAGGCAACACTGCGGAATTAATCGTGTACATTGAAAATACGGGTGTCCCCAGTATATTCAGCGCGAAGACAACCGCACCCGATGCCATTGTTTCAATAAGAAATACCGCTCTTGTGTGCCTTTTATTTTTGAGGCAAATAAAGCAGAGTATGCTCATGAACGGTGACATCAGTATAATCCAGTAAAGATGAGTGTAGCAGGCGACAAACAAGACTGCCATTGAGAGGAATGCCGCATAAACGGCAATCTCGCCCCGCTCGGCTTCATTTTCAAGCGGAACTGCAATATAACAAAAAATCCACAGCAGTATGGTCAGGATTACAAAAATGGGGGTGTGAACATAAGTCAGTGGTAGGGTACTCGAAAACAAATAGCCTATCATCCTGTTCATTATGGCGGTCGAACCATCGGGAATAACAAATGCTGCACTCAGGAAAAAATAAAACGTAATCCCTCCTATAAGATTAGCGGCAATTACATAAATTCGCTTTTCATAAAGAAGCACAAGCGGGATAAAAATAAACAAGGCGAACATTTTGAGGGTTATTGCTATTCCGAAAAAGATAATAAACCCGATATATTTTTTCTCTAAATAAAAATACAGCCCGAGCAAAATAAAAAACAATGAAAATATGTCATACTGACCTGTCACTGCAAGCGAAAAAAACACCAATGCGCTTGAAAGAAAAAAATAAGCACACCATTTTGAGTTGGTTTTGCCCATCTCTAATTTGGTGCATATTTTGTACACCATGAATCCGCACCCGAGCAAAAACGGGATTAAGATGCTTTTCCCGTACATAAGCGCGGCAGTTGACATAAACGGGTCGAATCCGAAAAAACGCTCCGCCAGCCAAAGCGGGAAATTCCACACGGCGAACACGACATACACCGTAAACGGGTATATTGCCGATGAAGTTGCAAAGTTTGAAACAGGCGGGTTTACGTTATCAAAGTAAAAATCAAAAATCCGCCCGTCAAACAGAGAATACCACACATTGATTCCGTGACGGGTAGTGATAATTATATCCCAGTACAAGTGGGAATAAAACAGCACCCCCGTTACCAACGCCAATACAACCCATTCCGCTTTAATCTTAAACGGAAACGCTTTTTTAATATTCATTTTCGCTTAATTTCCTTGCTTGGGAACTTCTGCAGTGACTTATCCCAATACGATTTTCGCCAATTGAAGTGGGGCAACAATGCTTCCCCCTTTATATGCTCTCATATTCCCGCCCGAAATCTCATCTATTAAAATGACTTCCGATTCCGATTCGGACTCTGTAATTCCAAATTCAAGCTTTATGTCGAAAAGCTCACAACCGTGTTTAGCAAGCTCTTCTTTAACGATTGTGCAAATTTCAATCGTTTGTGACTTTAACGATTCATATTCTTCGTTGGTGACGATTCCCAAAGCGTCAAGTGCATCTTTGGTAATCGGCGGGTCGCCCCGTTCGTCGTCTTTGAGGGTTACTTCCACAAAAGGCTCGGCAAACGACTGCCCCTCTTTCACATAGTCGCCGTATCGGCGGACAAAACTCCCTGCCGCCCTGAATCGGCAAATCACTTCCATTCCGTTGCCGAAGACAATGGCAGGCAAAACCTCCATTGTGTTGTTGTCGATGTCTGCGTTCACAAGGTGGGTCTTGACTCCGCTTTTGTGTAAAAGCTTAAAGAAGTGAGCGGTAAGCCGCAGTCCGCAGTTGCCCATCCCTTCAATCGAAAGTCCCACTTCGTTTGCGCCGGGGTCAAATTCACCGTCTGTCCCCGTCACATCGTCCTTGAATTTAAGCAGATAATTCCCGTTTTCTAATTCATAAACGTCCTTAGTTTTCCCCTTTTTCACTAACTCCATACTTTTATCCTTTCCCTTTCTGCACTAATGTGCCTTTAAAAACTTCGTTTTCCCGTTTACGCAGGTTTATTTTCAAACTTTTTATCCTTTCCCTTTCTGCACTAATGTGCCGTTAAAAACTTCGTTTTCCCATTTACACAGGTTTATTTTCAAACTTTTTATCCTTTCCCTTTCTGCACTAATGTGCCGTTAAAAACTTCGTTTTTCCATTTACGCAGGTTTATTTTCAAACTTTTTATCCTTTCCCTTTCTGCACTAATGTGCAAACAATTAATACATACTTAAATCAACATTAATGCCTTTGCCGTGCAGGTATTCCTTAACCTGCCTTACGGTGAATACATTAAAATGGAACAACGATGCAACGAGGGCATTTCGCGCTTTACCCTCCGTTAAAGCGTTGTAAATGTCCTCTAAAGAACCCGCTCCGCCGGAAGCAGTGACCGGAATGTTTACAGCCGCGGCAACTGCTCGGTTCATTTCCAAATCATAGCCGGATTTTGTCCCGTCAGCATCAAAGCTCGTCAGCAGGATTTCGCCCGCCCCGCGCTTTTCACACTCGATTGCCCACTCAACCGCATCAATATCAGTCAATTTCATTCCGCCGTTTACACAGACGTAATACTTTCCGCAATCTGCGGCAAGTCCCCGCTTGCCGTCAATTGCCGCGACAACCTTTTCGCTCCCGAATTTGTCCGCAAGCTCGCTTATTAAGGCGGGATGCGCAACTGCCGCAGAATTTACGCCGACCTTGTTCGCACCCGCGTTTATGACCGCTTGTGCATCTTCAACCGTGCGGATTCCCCCGCCTACTGTTATGGGAGCGGTTACGTTTTTGGCGGTTCTCGCAATTACATCAAGCATAGTCCCCCTGTTTTCAACAGTCGCCGTAATGTCCAAAAACACAATTTCATCTGCACCCGATTTGCTGTAATGCTCCGCAATTTCCGCGGGGTCGCCCGCATCTTTTAAGTCGGCGAATTTGACCCCCTTGACAACTCTCCCGTTTTTAATGTCAAGGCACGGTATAATTTTACTGTAACTCATACTCCTCCTTTATTATTGCCGCTTTTGTTATGGTATTCTTGTAGGGAAAGGACTTCCTCATCGGGATTGTTGATTTTTGCCTCAGTCCCTTTTACTCCCGCAAGCGCGGCCGTCAGCGTTGTTATATATGGTATATTAAACTTGATTGCCGATTTTCTTATATAAGAGTCATCGACCTCGTTTTGTTTAATCCCGCCCGGTGTGTTTATGATTACATCGAGCTGTTTATTTTTTATCGCATCGACAATATTCGGGCGACCCTCGTGCAGTTTTTTTATTTTCTCGGATTCTACGCCATTTTCAGCCAGAAAGTCATGCGTCCCTTTTGTTGCGTAAATCTTGAAGCCTGTGCGGCTGAATATTTGTCCTATTTCCTCGACTATTCCGGGGGAATTTTTCTTATCTTTGCTTGAAACAGAAATCAAGACCGCGCCTTTCAGCGGCAAAATAGACTTCGCGCCTTCAAGTGCCTTGTAAAAAGCTAATCCAAACGAACCCGACAAGCCCAATACCTCGCCCGTTGAACACATTTCCGGCCCGAGAACGGGGTCAACCTCCGGGAACATATTAAACGGCAATACCGCTTCTTTAACCCCGTAATAAGGCGGTTCTTCCGACTTCAGTGCCGAAAAGTCAACCTCAGTCCCCGTATGCTTTGCCATAATAATGTTTATGGCGTGATTCACCATATTAAAGTTGCAGACTTTTGACACGAGGGGAACTGTCCTTGATGCGCGGGGATTTGCCTCCAACACATACACCTTATCCTTATGAATGGCATACTGAATGTTCATAAGCCCCTCTACGCCGAGTTCTGCGGCAATCCTGTGTGTGTAATCGCGTATAGTGTCCTTTTGTGTGTCCGTGATATTAACAGTAGGGATTACACAGGCGGAGTCACCCGAGTGAATCCCCGCATACTCGATATGCTCCATAATGGCGGGGACAAACGTCTGTTTGCCTTTGTCGGAGCTGACGGTACAAAGCGCATCCGCCTCGCACTCAACGGCGTTATCAAGGAATCTGTCAATGAGAATAGGTGCGTCATCGCTTATAAACTGCAAATTCGCGCTGAAATACTCCTTGAGTTGCTCATCATCGAACACTACCTTCATTGCGCGTCCGCCCAAAACATAAGAGGGTCTCGCCATAATGGGGTAGCCTATTTTCGCCGCCGCATCCCTCGCTTCCTCATAATTCTTCGCCATTGCCGATTCGGGCATGGGGACACCGATTTGCTCCATTTTTTTCTTAAACAAGTCCCTGTCTTCCGCAAGTGCAATAATTTCCGGCGAAGTCCCGAGAATGGGTACGCCCGCTTCTTTCAGTTCCATTGCAATATTAAGCGGTGTCTGCCCGCCGAATTGCACTATAACACCGACAGGTTTTTCATAGTCGCAAATCGAAAGAACGTCCTCAACGGTCAGCGGCTCAAAATAAAGCCTGTCTGACGTGTCATAGTCGGTTGACACGGTTTCGGGATTGCAGTTAATCATGATGGTCTCGAATCCAAGCTCGCGCAACGCCATTGAAGTATGAACGCAACAGTAGTCAAATTCAATCCCTTGACCGATTCTGTTAGGCCCGCCCCCTAAAATTACAACTTTTTTGTGATTTGCGCCGACATTTGAGTTTTTGCCGTCGATTGCCCGCTTTTTGCGCGAATCCTCCACCGCTGCTTTTAAAAAGCCCAATCCGTTGTAGGTTGAATAGTAATACTCCGCATCCGCGCCGCTTACCGGAACAATGTCCCATTCCTGATTAATGCCGTCTTTTTTGCGTTGTAATCGAATATCTTCTTGGGGAATTTCAAGCAGCATTGCGATATATTTGTCCGCAAAGCCGTCTTTTTTTGCTTTTTTGAGCAACTCGGACGGCAAAGCCCCGCCTTTATGAGTTTGTATTTCTTTTTCAAGCTCGGCAAGCTCTTTCATTTGAGTTAAGAAGTATTTCTTTATTTTAGTCAAAGCATATATTTCATCAACGCTTATTCCGCGGCACAATGCCTCGTAAATTGCAAAATACCGTTCACTGTTGGGTGTGTGTATTTTCGGCAACAGCTCTTTTGTCGGCAGGCTCTTAAAATCCTTTGCGAATCCGAGACCGCTTCTGCCTATTTCAAGCGAACGTACTGCTTTTTGAAAAGCTTCCTTAAAAGTCCTGCCTATGCTCATTACTTCGCCGACTGCCCGCATTTGTGTCCCCAGCTTGTCTTCAATCCCCGCAAACTTCTCAAATGCCCACCGTGCGAATTTAAGCACTATATAATCGCCGTGGGGGACGTATTTGTCCATGCTCCCCGATTTCCAGTAGGGTATTTCATCAAGCGTTATTCCTGTGGCAAGAAGTGCCGACACGTATGCAATCGGGAATCCCGTCGCTTTTGAAGCCAATGCCGATGAGCGGGAGGTTCGCGGGTTGATTTCGATTACAATAATTCTGTCGCTCACCGGGTCATATGCCAACTGAACATTTGTTCCGCCTATTACTCCAACCTCCGAGACTATATTAAATGCCGTTTGGCGGAGGCGGTTTTGCACCTCTTCCGAAATAGTCAGCATCGGGGCCGAGCAGAAAGAGTCACCCGTGTGAACACCCATAGGGTCAATGTTTTCAATCATGCAAATTGCAATCATTTGATTTTTTGAGTCCCTTACGACCTCGACCTCGAGTTCCTCCCAACCGATTACGCTTTCCTCAATTAATACTTGTCCTATCATTGACGCTTGCAGACCTCGCCCCGCAACTGTGAGGAGCTCCTCGCGGTTGTATACAATTCCCCCGCCTACTCCTCCCATTGTGTACGCCGGGCGTACTACTACAGGGTAGCCGAGTTTTTCTGCCGCGTCCTCAGCTTGCTGAATAGTCAATGCCTCATAGCTTCGCGCCATTTCAACGCCGATTTTATCCATCAGCTTTTTAAATTCAATCCTGTCCTCTCCCCGTTCAATCGCATCAAGCTTGACACCGATTACTTTTACGTTATACTTTTCTAAAACGCCCGCTTTTTGAAGCTCAAGACTTAGATTAAGACCCGTTTGCCCGCCGAGGTTCGGGAGCAGAGCATCGGGTCTTTCTTTTGCGATGATTTCAGTAAGTCTGTTGACGTTGAGCGGCTCAATGTAGGTTATGTCTGCCGTTACCGGGTCTGTCATAATAGTTGCAGGGTTGGAATTAACCAGTATGATTTTATACCCCAAGCTGCGCAGGGCTTTACACGCCTGAGTCCCCGAATAATCAAATTCGCAGGCTTGCCCTATGATTATTGGCCCTGAACCGATAATCATAATTGTGTTAATATCTGTTCTCTTCCGCATTTTTTTCTGCATTTTTTATGACCATGCGACCCGCTTTGCGCAACTCCGAATAAATCTGCGGCACGGCGGCTCGCCCTTTCTTAATTCTTATCTATAATTTTTTACTCACTTTATATATTGTAACATAGAATGATAAGACTATCAAGAAAAATTTCACAAATTTTTTGAAAAATTTTTGAAATTTTTTTGAAAATCTTCAAAAAACACTTGCATTTCCCAAAATGATATGATATACTACTACGGTGTAAGTGCGAATAAGCATAGAAAATCTAAAGGAAAATCTAAGAAGAGAATAGGAGTTAGCACGAAATGGAAGCGTTAAACATTATAGCCAAAGACAGTCTTAAGACTGAATTGCCTAAGTTTGAAATAGGCGATACCGTAAAGGTTCATGTTAGAATTACCGAGGGAGAAAAATCCCGCATACAGATGTTTGAGGGGACTGTTATCGCAAAAAAACACGGCGGAGTGAACGAAACTTTCACAGTACGCAGGGTTTCGCACGGTGTAGGAGTTGAAAGGGTGTTCCCTGTTCACAGCCCGTCGGTTGTTAATGTCGAAATAATCCGCGAAGGTAAAGTTCGCCGTGCAAAGCTGTACTACCTCAGACATAAGGTAGGTAAAGCGGCGAAGGTAAAATCCAAGATTCGCACTAAGGCTTAATGAGGAGGTCTAATGGAATCAAACGAAAATCTTCACGAAACGAATGAAAATGCCACAATAACCGAAACTCCCGATGAGGATGCCGAAAAGGCTAAACAACGTCGGGCAGGTTGGCTATTGCGCGACATTTTTGAATGGGGGGAAACTCTTGTTTCGGCAATCATCATCATTGTGATTGTATTCACCTTTGTAATGAGGGTAACGTCGGTTGACGGGGGTTCGATGATTCCCACACTTCAGAACAAAGACCAACTTATAGTAGCGAACTTTTTTTACACGCCGAAACACAATGATGTAGTCGTGATTTACGCACCCAATCTCTACTGCGAAGACAAGCAGGCGATGGGTAAGGATATTATCAAGCGTGTAATCGGGGTTGAGGGCGATGTTATCAAAATAGGGACTCATCATAACGGCGACGGCATTGTCTACCGCAACGGCGAGCCGCTCTCGCTTGAAGGGGATTTATACGAGGACGGGCATTATACAAACACTCGAACTTATGCCCACGGGCTTGACCCGATTGACGTGGTAGTCCCGCCCGGTCATGTGTTCGTTCTCGGCGACAACAGGAACTACTCGGTGGACAGTCGGTTTATCGAAGTGGGTAACCGCCAAGGCTGGGTAGGAATGGTTGATGTCAACCATGTGGCGGGCAGGGCGGTCTTTCGGGTAGCGGGCGATGTTGAGGTGTGGGGCGGATTTTGGGAAGCGTTCGGGCGCATAATTTGAGCCATATGAATACCGATACTAAAGATAACATTAACATCCAGTGGTTTCCGGGACATATGGCAAAAACACACCGGATGATAGAAGAGAATCTCAAGCTGACGGATGTTTTGGTGGAGATTACCGATGCGCGAATCCCCGAATCGGGCAGGAATCCTGTTTTATCACAATTAATGGAAAACACAAAAGCCAAACCGCGTATACTCTTGTTAAATAAGCGCGACTACGCCGATGAGAATGCGACCCGTTTATGGTTGGAATACTACGCCGCACACCGATTAACCGCAATTTCATGCGATTGCAGGAGCGGGGCAGGTTTAAAGGGGTTAATACCTTTATTAAAAAAAGTGGCGGGCGAGAAGAAATATTCCGGAGCAATTCGGGTAATGGCGGCGGGAATCCCCAATTCGGGCAAGTCATCGTTTATTAACCGAATGGCGGGGGGAAAAAAAGCGGCAGTCGGCGACAGACCCGGCATTACCCGCGGGAAACAGTGGGTAAAAGTCGGGGGGAGTGTCCCTGTTGAAATTCTCGACTTGCCGGGGATTCTTCCGCCTAAAATTGAGGCTCATCGGGCGGCATTGAATTTAGCGTATACGGGTGCGGTTAAAGACGAAATCATGGATGTTCACGCTTTGGCGGGAAGTCTTGCGTTGTTTTTGGCGGAGCATCATGCGGACAAGCTGATTGAACGGTATAAGCTTGATTCCGACATGGTCAAAAATGCCGTGTTAAGCGCGGCGGGGAACGATATTATCGAAAACATTGCAAGGGCGAGAGGCATGATGATTGCCGGGGGCGAGCCGAATGCCGAACGCGCCGCATTAGCTTTGTTAGATGAGTTTAGGAGCGGTAAAATTGGAAAAATTACACTTGAGCGACCGCCTGTATAATTTTGATGCTTCATTTGGCGAAATTGTCTGCGGGATTGATGAAGCGGGGCGGGGTTGCCTTGCGGGAGATGTTTTTGCCGCGGCGGTCATACTCGGGAATAAACCGCTTCAAGGCTTAGATGACAGCAAAAAGCTGTCGCCGATTAAACGGGACAAACTGTACGATGAAATTATCGCCGATTGTGTGGCTTATGCGATTGCAACGGCATCGGTTGCAGAAATTGAGGATCTGAATATATTAAATGCCGCCCTGCTTGCTATGGAAAGGGCGTATGAAAATTTAAAACAACAGTCGGCAATTACAAAGCCGCACACAATTTTGATTGACGGGAATGTCGCGCCTAAATCGGGCATTCCGATCGAGGCACTTCATACTGTTATCGGCGGAGATGCAAAATCTGCCTCCATTGCCGCGGCATCAATTTTGGCAAAGGTCGCGAGGGACAGGTATATGCAAGAGCTTGACAGCGATTATCCGGAGTACTTTTTTGCAAAGCATAAAGGATATGCAACTAAATTACATAGGGAAACGATACTAAAGCACGGGGGTTCGCCGATTCACAGGCAATCGTTCCTTAAAAAACTTTTAAATTGAGTATTTGTGCAGAAAGGGCATGGGTGAATATGAACCATTTGAATTATACGAGTACAAGAAATTCATCAATTTCTGTTACCGCCGCCGAAACAATTGTTAAAGGCATTTCGGAGGAGGGCGGGCTTTTTGTTCCGTCTAATCTTGGGGATTTGCCCAAGCTTACTATGGATGACATTAAAGCTTTAGCCGAAAAGCCGTATCACGAACGCGCTTTTGACGTGCTTAGAGGGCTTTTGGGTTTTGACGATAATGAGTTGAGAAGTTGTGTCGGCAAAGCGTATGGCTTTAATTTTCGCACTCTCGGAGTTGCCCGTCTTGTCAATTTAAACAGCCCATGCTATATGCTTGAGCTTTGGCACGGGCCTACATCCGCATTCAAAGATATGGCATTGCAGATTCTGCCGGGGCTTCTCGGTGTGTCAATGAAAAAAGTCGGTAAAACGAGAAAAACCTTAATTCTCGTCGCGACTTCAGGCGATACGGGAAAGGCGGCTCTCGAAGGTTTCAAAGATGTCGACGGAATTGAAATAGCGGTGTTTTACCCGGAAAACGGGGTCAGCGATGCACAAAAAATGCAGATGGCTACACAGGAAGGCGAAAATGTTCATGTGTTCGCGGTCAAGGGTAATTTCGATGATTGCCAAAACGCCGTCAAAGCGGTATTTACCAATACGGAAGTCGCAGCGAAAGCCGAGCAATCGGGGGTATCCTTTTCAAGCGCGAACTCAATTAACTGGGGGAGGCTTTGCCCGCAAATTGTCTATTACTTTTCTGCATATGCCGATTTAATCGGAAAAAAAGAAATACGCGCGGGTGATAAAGTCAATATATGTGTTCCGACCGGGAATTTCGGCAATATACTTGCGGCATATTACGCAATGGAAATGGGTTTGCCCGTTGAAAAGCTGATTTGCGCCTCAAATACCAACAATATTCTCACCGATTTTATCAATACGGGGGTATATGATTGCAATCGTGAATTTCACACAACGGTTTCCCCGTCAATGGATATTCTTATATCAAGCAATTTGGAAAGGTTGCTTTATCACCTTTCGGGCAATAACGATAATTTAGTGCGCGATTGGTTTAGCTCGCTTAGGCAAAACGGCAAATTTGAGGTTGACGAGAACGTAAAATCCAAGATTAGCTCCTTGATTTACGCGGGCTGGTGCGATGAGAGGGAAACATCCGATACTATTAAAGCTGTTTTTTATGAACACGGCTATCTTATGGATACGCACACTGCTGTGGCATATAAAGTTTGGCGGGACTATAATAAGGAAGTCAACGGAGATAAAATAACCAAGACAGGCACTAAAACGATAATCGCCTCTACAGCCAACCCGTATAAATTCGGGGAAGCGGTCTATTCCGCCTTATGCGCCGAATCCGTTGGATATAGGGACGAGTATAGAAGCGCGGAGACCGAAAATGAGGGCGATGCAGCCGAAAATAAACCGGGCGGGGTTGCACGTTCAATGATAATGCTCGCCGAAAAAACGGGAATCTGCGTTCCGAAGCCGTTGGCATTGATGAACCAGAAACCTGTCCGCTTTACTGAGGTTCTTGAAAAGGACGGAATAAAAGACGCTGTCTTAAAAATCCTTTCGCCTTAATGGCTAAAACAATCGGTAATCTGTTTGCAATATCGGACATTCACTTGTCATTCGGGATACAAAACAAGTGCATGAGCATATTCAAAGGCTGGGATAAGCATTGGGATAGATTGCGTTCTAATTGGAACAATGCAGTGTGCGAGCGTGACATGGTGGTAATCGGCGGCGATATTTCATGGGGGAAAACGCTTGAGCAGGCTTTTCCCGATTTGAAGTTTATTGCAAATGAGCTAAACGGAAGAAAAATTATGCTCAAGGGCAACCACGATTATTGGTGGACAACTCTTTTTAAAATGCAGACGTTTTTGACGGAAAATAATATAAACGGCATTGAATTTTTGCACAACAATGCTTACAAAATCAATGATTTGACAATTTGCGGCACGCGCGGCTGGATTAATTCTGCAGATTACGGCGAACTCGAAAATAAACCGGCTCAAAAGATTCTTCTGCGGGAAGTCGGGCGGCTCGAAACCTCAATTTTGGCGGGGATTGAGTTAGGCGGCGAAATAGTTGTGTTTTTGCATTATCCTCCGATTTATGCACACGAAGAGAATGAATGTATTTTGGAGATTTTAAGGAAGTACGCGATTAAACGAGTATTTTCGGGGCATATTCATTCAAGCGGAATGGGTAAAGCGTTTATCGGCGAAAAATACGGGACTTATTTTGACATGATAACAGCGGATTCTTTAGGTTTCGCCCCGCGAATTATATAATAGAACTATTGTAAAGTATAAAAAGCTATGATACAATATAAGTGAGAAAGGAATACTTCAAAAATGCAAATTACATCAAACACAAAGACGGAGATAAACACTGCCGAGGTGGAATTTAACATAGGGGCAGAGGATTTTGAAAACTCCGTTCAGTCAGCGTTCTTGAAAAAGAGGCGGAGCATCGCTATACCGGGATTCCGCAAGGGTAAGGCTACCCGCAAAATGATAGAGGCTAACTACGGGGCGGGAATTTTTTATGAGGACGCGGTCAATGATTTGTACAGGAATTTTTTGCCTAAATTGATTGACGAGCTTAATCTTGACATTGTCGATGCGCCTGATGTTGCGGTGACCGAAATTTCCAAGGAAAACGGCGTTTCATTTAAAGTGACCTTTACCATAAAGCCCGAGGTTGAAATCAGCGGATATAAAGGCATTGAAGTTGAGCTTGATTCGCGAGAAGTTACCGAGGAAGACATTGATGCGGCTTTTGAAAACGTGCGTACTTCAAGTGCGAGAATTATTGACTCGTCGGATTCGCCTGCTGCAAACGGGGATATAATCAAGTTTGATTTTAACGGGTTTTTAGACGGCAAACCCTTCAACGGGGGGAGCGGTCGAGACTATGAGCTTGAAATAGGCAGCGGGAGCTTTATCCCGGGATTTGAAGAGCAGATTATCGGCAAAAAGGTAGGAGAGAATTTTGAAGTTGATGTAACTTTCCCGGAAGATTATTTTTCGGACAATCTCAAAGGGCAAAGGGTTTTGTTTAAGTGTAAAATCAATGAAAAATCGACTAAGGAAATGGAAGAGATTGACGACGAGTTTGTAAAGGATATAAGCGAATTTGACACCGTTGAGGAATACCGTTGTGAGTTGCGCAGAAAACTCACCGAAAATAACGAAAAAATCCGCGATGGGGAATTGGAATACGCACTTGCAAGAAAGCTTTCGGAACTTATGGATGCTATAGTCCCCGATGTTATGTACGAAAACAGGATTGACGAGATGTCGCGTGACTGGGCATTTAAATACAACATGAATCCCCACGACTTTGCAAAGCGTTCGGGAATGTCGTATGAAAACTACCGCGATGGATTCCGTGAAATCGCAGAAGTGCAAGTAAAATTCGGGCTTTGTTTGGAGCGAATTGCGGAAATTGAAGACATACAGGTTACTGCTGAGGAAATAGACGAGCGATTGAAGAAAATGTCGAGCGAAAGTGTCATGCCTATTGAAAAAGTCCGTGAGATTGTTTCGGAAGACACTGTAGTATCGGAAATAAAGACCGAAAAAGCATTGGAACTGATTAAAAAAGAGACAGTAATAAAAGAGCCGGCAACGAAAGAGAAAGGGCAAGAGTAAAAGTTTGAAAGTAAATCTGTGTAAATGCGGAAAACGAAACTTTGGGCGGCACATTAGTGCAGAAAGGGCAAGAGTAAAAGTTTGAAAGTAAATCTGCGTAAATGCGGAAAACGAAACTTTGGGCGGCACATTAGTGCAGAAAGGGCAAGAGTAAAATGATGAATTACAACAACGCACCTAATATGAGTCTTGTTCCGACTGTTATAGAGCAGACGGGGCGCGGCGAACGTGCTTATGACATTTATTCGCGACTTTTAAACGACAGGATAGTAATGTTGCATGAGGACGTTAATCACGTTACCTCAAGCTTAATAGTCGCACAGCTTTTGTTCCTTGAGGGGCAAGACCCGGACAAAGACATTTACCTTTATATTAACAGCCCGGGCGGTTCAATAAGCGACGGTATGGCAATTTACGATACCATGAACTATATAAAATGCGATGTAGCGACCATCTGCCTCGGAATGGCTGCATCAATGGGTGCGTTCTTATTGGCGGCGGGTGCAAAAGGGAAACGCTCGGCATTACCGAACAGCGAGGTGATGATTCATCAACCGCTTATTCACGGGGGATTATCGGGGCAGGCGAGCGATATAAAAATCCGCTCCGACCATTTAATCCGCACTAAAGAAAGAATGAACGAGTTGCTTTCCGAAATGACGGGTCAACCGCTTGAAACGATTAAACGCGATACCGACCGCGACACGTTTATGACAGCACAGGAAGCACTTGACTACGGAATAGTAGACAAGGTTATGGAAAAGAGATAACCTGCCGATTACGGCATCGCACAAATGTGCAGAAAGGGCAAGGGTAAATATATGCTGAGATGTAGTTTTTGCTCTAAAACAGAAAATCAGGTAGACCGTATGTTGCAGGGAAAAAGCGGGTTTATATGCGATAAATGCGTATATACCTCGTTTCAAATGCTGTATGAGGAATTTGCCGGGGGAAACGATTTTTCGGACACTCCCTCATATTCCGAAAACGGCGATTACCGCAACCTTTTTGAAAGCGAATACGACATTGCCAACGTGGAAAAAGGCGATTTTGTCAAACCTGCCGATGTTAAGAAAATTCTCGATAAATATGTAATCGGGCAGGAAGACGCAAAGAAAACCCTGTGCGTTTCGGTTTATAACCATTATAAGCGGATTTTCTACAACGAAAATATACAAAATGCCGACGATGATGTTGAACTGCAAAAGAGCAATGTCTTGCTGTTAGGGCCTACAGGCGTTGGGAAAACTATGCTGGCGCAGACCTTGGCGCGGATTTTACAAGTGCCTTTCGCGATTGCCGATGCGACTACCGTTACTCAGGCGGGATATGTCGGCGAAGATGTGGAAAATGTTCTTTTGCGGCTAATTCAAGCGGCGAATTATAATGTTGAAGATGCTGAACGCGGCATAATATACATTGATGAGATTGACAAGGTTTCGCGGAGAAGCGAGAATACCTCAATAACCCGTGATGTGAGTGGCGAAGGCGTTCAGCAGGCATTGCTGAAAATTATTGAGGGGACTGTTTCAAATGTTCCGCCGTCGGGAGGGCGTAAGCATCCGCATCAAGAGTTTATTCAAATCGACACAAAGAATATCTTGTTTATTTGCGGCGGGGCGTTTGACGGAATGGAAAAGACAATCGCCTCAAGAGTCAGCTCATCGGCATTGGGGTTCGGCGCGGCAGTCAAAACCGCTAAGGAAAAGAGCGAGGATAAAATAATGCACTCGGTCGCACCCGAAGATTTGGTGAAATACGGCTTGATTCCCGAGTTGGTCGGTCGTCTGCCCGTAATTGCCGTTTTAGATGAATTGGACGAGGGTGCATTGGTTGAGATTTTGGAGAAGCCGAAGAATGCAATAATCAAGCAGTATCGCCATTTGTTCAAGCTTGACGGGATTGATTTTGAAGTTGAGGAGGCTGCCCTTTCTACAATTGCAAGAAAAACCCTTGAAAAGAAAACCGGTGCACGCGGTTTGCGTACAATTATGGAGGAGCTTCTCGCCGATATAATGTTTGAAGCACCGGGCGATGACACTCTCCGCAAGGTAATTGTAACCGCCGATTTTGTAGAAGGCAAAGGCGAACTGGAATTAGTACGCGGGGAATCACGGGATAAAAAAATAAAAGATGCAAAAATTGCTTCACCGTCACCTGTTCCCAAGAAGAAAAAGACACCCAAGACTGCGGGGTAAAAAAACAGAAGAGGTCAAAAACGCTTTACACCGTCACCTGTTTCCAAGGAGAAAAAGACACCCAAGACTGCAGGGTAAAAAACAGAAGAGGTCAAAAACGCTTTACACCGTCACCTGTTTCAAAGGAGAAAAAGACACCCAAAACTGCGGGGTAAAAATTCAATCGCCCTATTATCGGGGCGATTGTTGCGAAATTAAAAAAACACTTGACGTTTATGTTAAAAAGGTGTATAATACACTTAAAGCTTCAAAAATTAAGAAAGGGCGACACTGTGTGCAATTTTTGATTCAAATTTGTGCATGAAGTGGACGCATGGTCATGATTATGAAAACTATTGGGGTATTAACAAGCGGGGGAGACGCTCCCGGAATGAATGCGGCAATCCGTGCCGTAACGCGTACTGCTCTTTCAAAGGGTATGAATGTCAAAGGAATCGCCAAAGGCTTTAACGGGTTGCTCGAGGGCAATATAAGGGACTTTGACATGAGAAGTGTTTCCAACATAGTCGAAAGAGGCGGAACTATTTTGTACACTGCGCGTTGCCCTGCCTTTGTGCCTATTGAGGGTGTCAGAAAAGGGGTCAAAACTTGTGAGGAAGTGGGAATTGAGGGAATAGTAGTAATAGGCGGGGACGGCTCATTCAGAGGGGCGAGGGACTTGTCGAACGAAGGAATCCCCTGTATCGGCGTTCCCGCTACAATAGATAACGACATCGGCTCAACGGGCTATACTATTGGTTTTGATACCGCTATAAATACAGGTATGGAGCTTATTGATAAGCTTAGGGACACAGCCCAATCGCACGACCGTTGCTCGGTTGTTGAGGTGATGGGACGCAGGGCGGGCGATATTGCGCTACATACAGGGATTGCCTGCGGCGCGACTTCGATTTTGACAATGGAAACGTCGGAGTATTACACGGTTGAACACGCAATTGAGCGTATTCTTAAAACTAAAACAGGTAATAAACACCATTTTATTGTAGTCGTTTCGGAGGGGTATACTGCCGGAAAGTACACCGATGCGAACCAAATTGCAAAACAAATCCAAGATGCAACAGGAGTAGAAACAAGGGCGACAATCCTCGGTCATGTACAGCGGGGGGGAACTCCGACAGTCCACGACAGGGTTGCGGCGAGCCGATTGGGGCATCGCGCCGCCGAGTTGCTTTCACAGGGAATGGGTAATCGTGTGGTGGGTTTTTCAAAAAATGCCATTTTTGATTACGAAATTAATGAAGCTCTCGAAATGCCCAAAGTTTTTAACAAAGAACTTTTCCAAGTTGCAGAAACTATTAGTTTTTAACAAAGAACTTTTCCAAGTTGCAAAAACTATTAGTTTTTAACAAAGAACTTTTCCAAGTTGCAAAAACTATTAGTTTTTAACAAAGAACTTTTCCAAGTTGCAGAAACTATTAGTTTTTAGGTAATCGTAGGTAAGGGGGTATGTGTTTTTGAATATGTTTAAACGCTCGTTTAACGAGTTGAAAAACGTGCAGTGTGTTGTAGTAACGGGGATGTTGATAGCACTTTATGTAGTATTGGGTGTTTTAGGGAATGTCAATATCACAGCGGCATTAAGGGTGAACTTTTCATTCTTGGCACTCGCATCTGTTGCTATGCTTTACGGCCCTACAGTGGCGGTTATTTCGGCAATCCCTTGTGACTTGCTTGCTGCGCTTCTTCGCGGAACGGGTGCGCCTTTACCTGTATTTACACTAATTCTAATGTTTAACGCTCTAATCTACGGGATGTTTTTATACGGTTTTAAACCGTCAAAGTCTTTCAGAATAAATGCAAAACTATTCATCGCTCATGCAGTAGTCGTCCTTGTCGGCAGAATGTTGTTTAACACCCTCGCGCTGTATTACTATGGAATCGGTGTCGGTGAAGGGGAAGCACTTCTTGTTTTTGCAGTCCCACGGATTGTTGCGAATTTAATCCAATATCCCGTTAATGTTGCAATGCTGTACGCAATATTAATCCCTGTGAAAACCGCGTTTCCGAAGTTGGTAAAATCATGAGTATAGGATTCATCGGAATGGGCAATATGGGTTCGGCGTTGTATAAAGGTTTTATTGAGTCTGCGGCAAGCGAAAATGTGAGCGTATACTGCTATGACAAGTTTAAACCAACCGGGACAAGCCTTGAAACCCTTGTAAAAAATTGCAAGTATGTTGTATTAGCTGTTAAACCGCAAACAGTCGATGAGGTTTTAAAAGAAATCGCGCCTATGTTAATACCGGAGAATGTTATAATCTCGATTTGCGCGGGAATTTCTGCCGAGTATATACGTTCGAGGACGACTGTAAGCCAAAAAGTGGTCTGCGTTATGCCGAATACACCAATGATGTTGGGCGAGGGGGCAAGTGCGGTTTCAGCCGATGACTTGATTTCACCGGAGGAGCTTGACTTTGTTTGCGGGGTAATAGGCAGCCCGAGTCCCGCGGTTGAGGTAATTCCGCCGAACAAAATGAACGAGATTATCAGCTTGAACGGTTCGTCACCCGCATTTATCTACCTGTTTGCAAAGTGTTTTATTGATTACGCAGTTGAGCAGGGGATTGAATGCAAGGCGGCACTAAACCTTTTTTCGCAATCGTTAATCGGCGCGGGCAAGATGCTGTCACAATCGGATATGACGGTTGATGAGCTAATCGAACAGGTCAGCTCCAAGGGGGGGACGACAGTCGCCGGGTTAGAACAATTGCGGCAAAACGGGTTGGATGATATAATTAAAGCGGCTTGTAAAGCCTGTACAGCGCGGGCATATGAGTTGGGAAAGCTTTTTTAACAGAGTCAGAGGCTGTGTTCATAGGCAACCGCACCGCATAAACACAGCCTCTTAGTAAAACTTTCGTAAAACTTTTTAAAAACTCTTGCAATGGGAAACAATATGTGATATAATAGCGGTGCTATAATAATATTGTGAAAGGAATGATTGAAATGACATATGAAAAAATTTTTGCCGACGTAAAAAAATCATTGATGAAAGCGGATGTATCAAGTCTTGAACAAGAATTCGCAATTCAATGCAACATTCAAGGAGAAGGAGAGGGTTCGTTCTATATTGCGTTTAAAGAAGGAGTGTTCAGCGTTGAACCCTACGATTACAAGGACAACGATGCACAACTGTTCGCAAGCGGCGACACTTTTATCAAAATGTTTTCTAAAAAAATCTGCGGCAAAGAAGCATTTGAACAAGGGCTTCTCGGTTTTGAAGGCGATGTGGGCGTTGTAATTGCCCTCGGCAGTTTAGAAGCTAAAAAGAAACCGGGCAACTCAAAGGAAAAAGAACAAACAAAAAAAGAGAAAAAATCTTCTTCTGCAAAGAAAACAGCAGATGCTAAAAAAGTAAGCGCGGTCGATTCCGCCGACGGTGAGACAAAAAAGGTGTAAATAACAGAAAATATGAGGTTTTTCGGGTGCTTTTTACGAGTACCCGAAGATTTTCTGATTTTTTTAAAATTTTTTCCAAAAAACGCTTGACAAATTTTCCAAAGCGTTATATAATATATTATTATTGTCATCATGGGGGCATAGGCACTATTTTTAAAGCACTATTTTATATAAAAAGGGAAGGAAAAATCATAAATGGCTAATGTTAAACCGGTAAATTTAGGCAAAACCACAAGAATGAGTTTTTCAAGGATTAACGAGGTGCTTGACGTGCCTAATCTTATTGAGGTACAAAAAAATTCATACCAATGGTTTCTTGATGAGGCAATAAAGGAAGTTTTTAAAGATGTTTCCCCTATTACCGACTCTAACGAAAAGTTATCCCTGAGCTTTATCGACTACCGGATTGATGACAAACCCAAGTACACCATAGCCGAATGCAAGGAACGCGACGTTACTTACGCCGCGCCGCTGAAGGTTCGTGTACATCTGCGCAATGAGGAAACCGGTGAAGTTGTGGAAAACGAAGTTTTCATGGGGGATTTCCCTTTGATGACCGATTCGGGGACTTTTGTAATCAACGGTGCGGAGCGTGTGGTCGTTTCACAGCTTGTGCGTTCGCCGGGGGTCTATTTCGGATTTGATTACGACAAAACGGGCAAAAAGTTGTTCAAGGCGACTATAATCCCCAACAGGGGGGCATGGCTCGAATTTGAAATGGATTCTAACGACATTTTCTATGTACGCATTGATAAAAACAGAAAAATCCCCGCCACTGCATTAGTTCGCGCACTCGGCAAGGGGACTGACGATGTTATTTTTGATTTATTCGGCGAAGATGAACGGCTCGTTCAGACAATCGCCCAAAAAGATACTACAAAGAATAGCGAGGAGGCCCTCCTCGAAGTCTATAAAAAACTCCGCCCAGGAGAACCGCCGACAGTCGAGTCGGCACAAAACCACATTGACAGTTTGTTCTTTGACTCTAAAAGGTATGACCTTTCCCGATTCGGGCGGTATAAGTATAACAAGAAATTGGGCGTTGCTTCGCGGATTGTCGGGCATAAAGCGGGCGAACCCATAATTGTTCCTCTCACAGGCGAATTGCTTGTTGAGGAAGGTAAGGTTGTTACTCTTGAGAAAGCTCTTGAGATTGAGCAGTCGGGGATTATGGAAGTCATCCTCGATGTAGACGGCAAGCAAGTAAAAGTAGTCGGAAGCGGTATGGTTGACATTAAGCCTTACCTCCCAGCGAGCATTAACCCTTTGGATTACGGGCTTAACGAGAAAGTATCCTTCCCTGTTTTGCGGACGATTCTCGAAACGGCGGATTCGGTGGAAGAAATTACAGAGGGGCTTAAATCTAAAGCGGGGGAGCTTATTTCCAAGCATATTACCCTTGATGACATTTATGCGGCAGTGAGCTATTTTTGCAATTTAAGCGAAGGAGTAGGGACTCCTGATGATATTGACCATTTGGGGAATCGACGTATTCGTTCGGTGGGCGAGCTTTTGCAAAATCAGTTTCGAATCGGTTTTGCGCGTATGGAAAGAGTTATTAAAGAGAGAATGGGACTTCAGGTTCAAGATGCAGACAATAAGGTCACGCCCAATTCCCTTATAAACATCCGCCCCGTAGTGGCTTCTATAAAGGAGTTTTTCGGTTCCTCGCCATTATCGCAGTTTATGGACCAAAACAATCCTTTGGCGGAATTGACCCACAAGCGCAGACTGTCTGCACTCGGCCCCGGCGGATTATCGCGCGAGAGAGCGGGATTTGAAGTCCGAGACGTGCATTACTCGCACTACGGCAGAATGTGTCCGATTGAAACGCCGGAGGGGCCTAATATAGGTTTGATTTCCTATATGGCATCATTCGCAAAGATTAATGAATACGGATTTATCGAAGCACCTTACAGGAAAGTCGATAAAAAAACGGGAGTAGTGCTTGACGAGGTGGTGTATATGACCGCGGACGTTGAGGACATCTATAAAATTGCACAGGCAAACGAACCTCTTGACGAAAAAGGCAGGTTTGTAAAAACAAGAGTTACCGGGCGTTACAGAGACCAAATCCTTGAAGTTCACCGCGATGAAGTTGACTTCATGGACATTTCACCTAAAATGGTAGTTTCGGTTGCGACTGCGATGATACCTTTTTTGGAAAATGACGATGCAAACCGCGCGTTAATGGGTGCGAATATGCAGAGGCAGGCTGTTCCGCTGATGATTCCTCAGTCCCCCATAATCGGGACGGGTATGGAGTTTAAGGCGGCAATAGACTCAGGCGTAGTTGTTACAAGCAAGCATGAGGGTACGGTAACAAGTGTTACCGCGGATTCGATAAAAATAACCGATAAGAGAAAGCGCGAGCATTTATATGAGTTAATCAAGTTCAAGCGTTCAAACCAAGGCACTTGTGTGAATCAGCGTCCTATAGTAAGAAAGGGCGATAAAGTTGAACCGGGCGATGTAATTGCCGATGGTCCCGCAACTCATGACGGCGAGATTTCACTCGGCAAAAACGTACTCGTCGGATTTATGACGTGGGAGGGGTATAACTACGAGGATGCGGTCTTAATCAATGAAAAGCTCGTTTATAATGACGTGTTCACTTCTATTCACATTGAGGAGTATGAGCTTGAATGCCGCGACACTAAATTAGGGCCGGAAGAAATTACGCGGGATATTCCGAATTTGAGCGATGATGCATTAAAAGACCTTGACGAACGCGGAGTCATTCGAATCGGTGCGGAAGTTCGTTCCGGGGATATAATGGTCGGAAAAGTTACTCCTAAGGGCGAAACAGAGCTTACTGCCGAAGAGCGTCTGCTGAGGGCGATTTTCGGGGAAAAAGCACGCGAAGTAAGAGATAACTCACTTAAAGTTCCTCACGGTGAATCGGGAATAATTGTCGATGTTAAAGTCTTTACCCGCCAAAATTGTGAAGAGCTTCCCCCCGGTGTTAATATGGTGGTAAGGTGCTATGTTGCACAAAAACGTAAAATCAGCGTGGGCGATAAAATGGCGGGGCGGCACGGTAACAAGGGTGTTGTTTCGCGAATCCTCCCGCAGGAGGATATGCCGTTTTTGCCGGATGGAACTCCGCTTGATATAGTGTTGAATCCTTTGGGTGTTCCGAGCCGAATGAATATCGGACAAGTTTTTGAGGTGCATTTGGGATGGGCAGCCAAGGAACTCGGGTGGAAAATCATGACACCCGTATTTGACGGGGCGGTAGAGGAGGATATACTCGACTGCCTCCGCGAGGCGGGATTACCGGCGGACGCTAAAATTGAGCTTACCGACGGGCGTACCGGAGAAAAGTTTGACAGCCCGGTAACAGTCGGCTATATGTACTATCTTAAATTGCATCATCTTGTTGATGATAAAATCCATGCACGTTCGACCGGGCCGTATTCGTTAGTAACGCAGCAGCCGTTATGTGGTAAGGCGCAGTTCGGCGGACA
>Ga0099364_10003475_pt1 | contig 24444 bp, 16 predicted proteins | sample TergutTh196P3_FD_73070 | JGI IMG/M metagenome (GOLD analysis project Ga0099364, IMG submission 73070) | Microcerotermes parvus P3 segment gut microbial communities from Pointe-Noire, Republic of the Congo - Th196 P3 | ecosystem: Host-associated > Arthropoda: Insects > Digestive system > Gut ...
ATTTATTTGCAAGCTGGATATACTGTTCGATAAGTTTAAGGTTTATGTGCATCATAAAAAGATAACGGTATTTTTCCCATTGCGTTTCGTTTTCTATAAGCGCAAGAGCGTAAAGCGGATTGCAGAAATCAGCCGTAAGGGCTTTTTCAAGGTAATAAATATTTTCCATGATATCATCGGGATACTGGTTCATGTGAACATGGAACAGGCGGTACCACTGTTCCTTATAGGTCACATAATAGGCATTCAGAGGCAGGGAAGGGCCAAGAGTAAAGACAGCCAAAATAAGACAGATAAATGTTTTTATGCCTTTATTCATTACTTTTTGAATATCGGCATTTTCTCAACAGCGCGCAATACTTCTTCAAATACTTCGTCCGCCGGTTTGGAGGCGTCAATTATCACGATCCGGCATTTATCAGCATATTCTTCAAGCAGCGATATATAGCTTTCCCTTACCTTAATCTGGAACACAAGGTCTTCGTATATTTCCCTTTGCCCTCGTTTCTGTATGCGTTCCTGGGCAATTTTGGGATCAAGATCAAGGAATATAAGCAATTCAGGCAAAGGGAAATCCTTATTTAACCTTAAAGGGAGTTCATTTCCGCAGGTTATTCCCTGATAAACAAGGGAAGAAAACAAATACCTGTCACAGACAACCAATTCGCCCATTTTACAGCGTTCTTCTATTCCGCGAGGGCCGTAAATGTGCTCATTCCGGTCCGCGGCAAAAAGAAAGGCTATTGTTTCGTTTTTTTGGGATATTTCTTCTTTTAATCCCCGGCGTATCAATTTGCCGATATTATTATCAGTGGGTTCAAATGTATCGTAAAGAAAGGGCAGGCCGTTTCCGGCGGCATTTTCCGCGGCAGTATCAAAATATTTACGCAGTTTTTCCAGCTGGGTTGTGGTTCCGCTTCCGTCTATACCTTCAAAAACCGCAAAGTTTTTTAGAATTTTTATGGTTTTCATGATATAATAAGCATACATTATGTAATATTTTATGTATAGTTTTGTTATATAATTGTAATATATGAAGCAGTTTATTAAAAACGACAAAAACTCATTAATTATACGGGTAAGTATAATGTTTCTCATATTTGTTTTTTTGATAACGGCTACTTTTGTGCTTCTGCGTCCTTTGGAACAGGCTTTAAGGAATAATATTTTACAAATTCGGGACGATCTAATAAGGCAGGCCGAAGAATTTACAGGGCGCAGACTGGAATACGGCTCCGCGAGTCCGTCTTTTCTGGGTTATCTTGATATAAGAAATATCCGCTTGCTGCGGCCTGATGACAGTACCTTTCTTTCGGTTTCCAGGCTGCGTTTGTCATTTTCACTCTGGAATATTTTAAGGGGAAGGCCCGATATTTTCACTTCCGCAAGGATTGACAGACCCTTGCTTTCCCTTGATTTTGAGAAAGATGCTGATTTTATCCGGAACTTTTCCGCCGGGGACTTAAATAACGCAAATCAAACCCCGGCTGATTTCCTGCCCGGCAGGTTCCAGGTCCGTATCCGCAACGGCGAATGGGAACTAATCGACGGTTTTAACCTTAATTTGCATAATTTTAACCTTGACGGAAATATCCGCGATGAAAGAATTGTTTTTAACAGCCGCTGGAACGGCCGCGGCAGCATGGCCGGCGGGTTTTCAGCGGCAATGACCATGAGGGCAAACGGGGACTTTAGCCTTAGGCACGGCCAGGGAAGCGGAACAGTAAACATACAGTCTTTAAGCGGAGAGGCTTTCAGATTACAGCCCCTTGCCGTCAGTTTTTTTATGCAGGACAGAAAACTTGAAATCCGGAAGGTTTACGACAGCTCGCCGCTTGATATTGCGGTTCTTTGGGATTTTGACGCTGAAAGTTTGAACTGCGTTTTAAGGGGGGATTATTTTACCCTTAGGGACTTTGTTACGCTTACAGGTCCTTTAAGGGATTATAACAGCCTTACGTCAATACGGCTTTCGGGCCAGGCAAGACTTAATGTATTAAATGATCAGCTTGACTACAATATTGATTTAAGCGGATTGTATGAATCGTCAAGAACAAATATTTTTCCGCACATAAACGGTTTTCCGGAAACAGCCTTTTTTAATATATCCGCTTACGGAGATCAGGAAAGAATGGTTTTCCGGGATTTGGTTCTGGATTCAAGCAGCGGCAAAATCCAGTATAACGGGGTTTTGGGTCTAAAACCTTTTGCGCCGGAGGGCAGTCTCTCCCTGACCAATATAAGATTCCGCGAAGACTTTTTTGACAGGGGGGTTTATGCGGAACTTGCCGTTTCAAGCAGCGGAAACGAAATTGCCTTCTCCGGAGAGAATATCAGCTCCGGCGGCGTTGTTCTTTCAAACCTTAGCCTTAACATAATAAACCAGGGCGATGCCCATGCCTTTCAAAGTACCGGAACGGTAAGCGGCTCCGGGCCTTCGGGAAGTTTTTCCATAGAAGGTTATCTGGACCACGAGCCGCGGAGTATTCAGGCAAGAACAAGCCTTGATTCTTTTTCAATACAGGACCTGATGGATTTATCCAGTCCGTTTACAAAGCCGTCTGAAATGCCTTTTATTCCCGGCATTACCAGGGCCATTACAGAAAGGTTATATATCACAACCGAATTATTCTATACAACGGATTTTGTAAATACCATGTACAATGCCCCGGTCCTGCTTGTTGCTTACGGGGAAGGTGAAACTTTCAGGGCGGAAGCGTCTTTTATGGGAAACAATAACCGCTTTGATCTTGATAATTGCCTTATTGTCTGGGATGGAAATACTTTTGTTTTTACGGCTCATTCGGTTTTTGCGAATCCAAATGATATTTCATTTGCCCTGGAGGCTTCGTACAGGGAATTGGTCTATAGTGTAAACGGAGTGCTGCTTGACAGAAATTTCCTGAGCGTGCGCGGCACTTACGGGTTTGAAGTTTTTTTCAGGGCAGGCGGAATATCAGGATACTCAGGTTATGCGCAAGCTGACTATGTCCCGCTGCCTGTCAGTGAAGACAGCCATGCTTACCTGAGCTTTCTTTTTTCGTTAAGGTATGATTCGCCTTTGTTCTGGACCGCGGATATTGATTATTTTGAAATAAACAATATTCCCTCGCCTGCTTCCAATGATGCCGTGCTAAGGCTTACAGGAACCGCGGATCAAAATGCGGTTGACATAAACCAGATTCTTTACGATGACGGACTGGGATTATTGTCCGGAAATCTTGCGGTAAACTGGGACAGCCGTTACACAAATTTTAACATTACCGGCGTAATGAATTCCGAAGACAATGAAAGGTATTTGTTAAATGTAATTTCTTCAAGGGATAATCTTGAGATTGATCTAAGCGCGGAAAGAATGCTTCTTGGCAGAATAAACGGGAAATTGGCGGGCGGGACTGCCAATGGAAATATCAATCTTGGCTGGAGTCCCGAAGAATCCTTTTATACGGAAATTTTCCTGCCTTCGTTTACATTTCAATTGTCGGATCAGACTGTAAGGGGCACGGCAACGGCGTCCCTGGATAGTTCGGAACTGTCTGTTACAAATGTCAGCCTTTCTTTGGGTCAAAGGCTGGATGCTTTTATGCCTTTTTTCCGGGTTAACCGCCGGGAAGGCAGATTGGAAACCAGGGCGGAAATTACCGGTTCAATATCAGGACAGTACCTGGACTTGTCCATGCACGGCCAGGCGGAGTTTACGGAAACCGGAAGCTGGCTGGACTATAAAAAAATAATGGATTCATTCCAGGGCATCCTGTCCGTTAATACTGCCAGGTTTGGATCGGTGGAAGCGGAAGAACCTTTTCAGTTTGTTCTGGCCTCGGAGAAGGACGGGGAGAGTCATAATATTTCGATTAACGGCGGCCCAAGGAACATGCTGCGGCTGCGTTACTCCCCGGAAAAGGAAGGCGGCGGAAGCATATATGCCGCATTATCCTCTCCTTCTCCTGTAAGGGGTTCGTTTACCGGTTTTATCGGGGCGGAAAACATTGACATTTTTACGCCGGATCTGTATGCGGACATGAATTCGCTTTGGAGATTTATTCCTCCAAATGACGTAATTGCTTTTCCCGGAGGCATGGTTACGGGTTCTGTTCAGATAACCGGGTCTTTAAGGGATCCGGAATTTTTCGGCAGTGCGCGCGCAACAAGTCTGCAGGTTCAGGTGCCGAAATTTATTCCGCAGGACATAAGGCCGGTCCCTGTAAACATTACAATGAACGGAAGTGAAATGGGTTTTGGTCCGGTTCATGCGCAGGTTGGAAATGGTTTTGGGACAGCTTCCGGCAGTTTTATTTTTGAAAGATGGATACCCTTTACTTTTAATCTTGATATCGAAGTTGCACATGAAAATACAATCCCGGCCGCCTTTGAGATCGAAAATATTGCGGTAAGGGGCAGGGCTTCGGGCAGATTGAATCTGACAATGGAAGACATGGTTTTTGAAGTTAATGGCGATATTACGGCTCACAATACCGAGATCACGCTTAAACCACAGGAATCATCCCAGCCATCATTCCAAACGGAATATACCGCCATAAGTTTCAGCCAAGCCTATACCGGCCCCATATCAATCATTGTAAACATATACATAAGAAGCGGCAGACAGGTGGAATTTTTATGGCCCAATGCCGATTTTCCCATACTCCAGGCCTATGCGGATTTAGGCTCTGTAATTCATATTACAAGTGATGTTACCGCGCGTCAGTTTACGATTAACGGTAATGTAAATCTAAGAAGCGGTGAAATTTTTTACCTTGAAAGGAATTTCTATCTTAGGCAGGGCGCTCTGTTCTTTAACGAAAACGAAACCCTTTTTGAACCCAAAATTTCCGCCAGGGCGGAAATTCGCGAGCAAGGCAATGAAGGGCCTGTTACAATATCCATGGTCATTGACAATGCCCCTCTCCAGTCATTTACTCCAAGGTTTGAGTCCAATCCGCCTTTATCCCAGGTAGAGATTTACTCCATACTGGGACAGAATCCCCTGGGAAGTCCGTCAGAATCAGGAAATGATCCGCTTTTTCTTCTGGGTTATACGGCAGATGCCATTACACAATTTACTTTAATGCGTAACATTCAACGGGAAGTCCGTAACTTGTTTGGACTTGATATGTTTTCTGTAAGAACGAACATTTTCCAGAACATGGTTTATATGGCAGCAGGTTTACAGAGCGATATTTATATGAGGAACCAGCCAAGTTCATATTTTGACAATACCACAATATTCCTGGGAAAATACCTTGCCCCTGATATTTTTGTCGAATCCCTGTTTACCTGGCGTTATGATCCTTTAAGACAGGAGTGGGGAGGCATGAGGCTTGAACCGGAAATAGGCCTGGAAATGAGGAATCCGCTTTTTGATGTCAGGTTAAATATGCTTTTAATGCATCCGGAGAATTGGTTTATTAATGATATTACCCTTTCTCTTTTATGGAGATGGTCATTTTAGTAAAAAGGCCTCTAGTCTTTTTTTGTTTTTTTTGGTATAAAAGAAATAGTTCTGTCGTCCAATCAATGATGGCTTAGGAGCATAAATGCGCAGATTTTTTGTCATTTTACTTGTATTTGCAGCAGTTTTTTCATCTTATGCCCAGGAATCCGATGAATGGTATCAGGGCAAGCCCATAAGAAATATATTATTTGACGGACTCAGAAATGTAAGGACCAGTGAACTTGAAGGCGTTATTTCGCCGTTTATCGGCATGCCTTTCAACGATACTATTTATTGGGAGATATTGGGCCGTCTTTATGCCCTGGAATATTTTGAAGTAATCAGCCCCACGGCAATGCGGGCTGACCCATTGGGAAACGAGGTAATAATCCGCTTTAGCGTTACCGAACGGCCGATTATTTCCAGGATCAATTTTACGGGCAACAGCGCATTGCGCAGGAATGAACTCCTGCAAACCATTACCCTGAATGTCCATGACGTAGCCACACAGGTAAGGCTAAGGCTGGATGAACTGGCGATTGTCAATAAATACCTGGAAAAGGGGTTTCCTGATATCCGGGTCGTTTCAGAGATGGTGCAGGATACCAATTCCACAATAGTTGTCAACTTTCATATTGAAGAAGGTGAGAAAATAACCATAGTGGGATTCGGGTTTGAAGGTAACAGCGCATTTTCCTCAAGAACCCTGCAAAGACAGCTTTCACTCAGGGCCAGGGGACTTTTTCAGGACGGCGCTTTTCAGGAATCCAAACTTATCGCAGACAAGGCGTCCCTTATCAGGTATTACCGTGACCGCGGATACCTTGACGCGGCGGTAATTGACGATATACGCGAAATCGTAAAGGACGATAAGGGCAATAATAATATGACAATAACCTTCCGTATATATGAAGGCAGGCTTTATACATTCGGCGGGGTAACTTTTGAAGGCAATCATATTTTTTCCACAGAACAGCTTTTGGCGCAGGTTTACTCCAATGTCGGTGAAGTTGCAAATGACAGGAGGATACAGTCTGACCTTATGCGGGTATCCGAACTTTATTTTGAAGGCGGTTATATTTTCAATTATATTGAGCCACGGGAAATAAGAAACACAGATGACGGTACAATCTCGTACCATTTTACTATTGTGGAAAGGGGCCGGGCTCATATAGAAAATATAATTGTCAGGGGCAACAACAAAACAAGGGAAGAAGTAATATTGAATGAAATCCCCCTTGAACCCGGAGATATTTTTTCCAGAGCAAAAGTAATGGACGGGCTTCGTAATTTGATGAACCTGCAGTATTTTTCCAGCGTAATGCCGGAGCCGGTACCGGGCAGCGCGGACAGCCTTATGGATTTGATCATAAATGTGGAAGAAATGCAGACAATAGATTTGCTGTTCGGCCTTGCTTTTTCCGGGACAGCAGATCCGGACCAATTCCCCATCTCCGCGCAGTTAAAATTTACCGATCGCAACTTCCGCGGCAGCGGCAATGAAATCGGGGCTGAATTAATGCTTTCTCCCGATACTCAAATGCTGTCATTGAATTTTATGCAGCGCCGCATGTTCAATAACCTGCCGTTTTCCGGTAACTTTGACCTTACGGTTAATCATGCCACACGTTATTCGGCTGTAGACAACCTGTATCCCTGGTTTAACGGCGATGAAGATTATGCGTACCCGGATGGTTTTGGTTCTTATGAAGAATACATCGCGGCAAGCAGGATTTCTTCCAGCGAACACATGATGCCTTATGATCAGTGGCGTATATCACTTGGCGTGGGCGCCGGATACAGATGGCCCACGGAATTCGGCAATCTGACTCTTTCCGGCGGGTTCAGGATTGGCATGGTTAGAAATGGATATAACGCGGATTTATACCGGCCTTTTGATCCGGTTTTACGCGCCAGCAATAATGAATGGACTCCGGCCACTTCAATATGGACCAGCCTTGCCCTGGATCAGCGCGATATTTTTTATGACCCGTCTACCGGCTATTACGCAATACAAAGACTTGGCTATTACGGCATCCTTGGTTTTGAGGAAGAACACTATATAAGAAGCGATACAAAGGCCGAAATATTTTTTACCCTGTGGAATATGCGCGTAACTGATAATTGGTTCTTCAAGGGGGTATTGGGACTGCATACGGGCGTGTCATTTATTTTTGGGCACCCGGGACGGAGCGCGCCCATAATACAGGACATAAACATGCTGGCAGTTGACGGTATGTTTACAGGCCGCGGCTGGGACAGCGAATGGAATAACAGGGGAATGGCGTTATTTGAAAACTGGATAGAACTGCGCATTCCGCTTGTTCCGGGAATCATTGCCTGGGATTTCTTTTTTGACGCTGCCGGGGTCAAGGAAAATCCGGGGGATTTATTCGGCTCGTTCGGGGCAAACGATAATACAAGGCCGGGACAGGATTCTTTCTTTATGCGCTTTAGTCTTGGAGGCGGAATACGTTTTAGCCTTCCCCAATTCCCAATCAGATTCAGTCTGGCAAAGACTTTCAGAATTGTTGACGGTGATATAGAATGGCAGGATGGGCCCATAGGGGGGCTTAAATTTATATTCTCCTTTGCCTTGTGGTCGTACTAAAACGGCGGATATAAATTCGCTATACGGAGGAAAACAATGAAAAGATTTATCCTCGGCATTTTACTTTTATTTACGGGTTTGGGCATTTCCATAAGCAGCCAGCAGCTTACACGCTTTGCAGTGGTTGATCTTCCCAGGATTTACGTTTCTTTTTTCAGGGAATCCGCCGCGGTAAGGGATTTTGAAGCAAGAAGCGCAAGGGTACAAAGCGATATTGACAGAATGACGGCGGATATTCAGACCATGCGTACCCAGATGATCGAAGCTGAATTCCAGGGAAACAGGCAGCGCGTATTGCAGCTTGAAGTTCAGATAAACCAGAGAACAGATTATTTAAGGGAATATCATCAGCTTAGAACCGCCGAGCTTGAAAGAATAAGAAGCGGGCTTACCCAATCCGGCGCTTTTCTGGAACAGGTTTATGACGAGATTCGTTTTATTGCTGAAAGTGAAGGATACTCCATGGTTCTTAACCTAAAGGATAATACGGGCATATTATGGTTCAGCCCAACGGTGGATATCACGGACAGGGTGATCCAGAATCTCCAGGAGCGCTCACGGCGCTGATCTCATGAATCGGGCATCTACCCCAGCTTCAATGCTGGATCAATACCGAAAAATCAAAAGGGAGCATCAGGGAGAGGTACTTTTTTTTCGTCTTGGAGATTTCTATGAAATGTTTTCCGATGACGCTGTTGAAGTATCTTCACTCCTGAATCTTACGCTTACAAGCCGCAACGGACAGCCCATGTGCGGCATACCGTATCATGCGTCACGGACATATATATCAAGGCTCCTGAAACTTGGCAAAAAAATAGCGGTCTGCGAACAGATTCCCAATCCCGGAAAAAGCGCCTGGGCAAAAGGTCCCATGGAACGCAGGGTCGTGGAAATAATAACTCCGGGCACCACCGTGGAAGAAGATTATCTTGACAAGGGCAGTCCCAATTACCTTTGCTGCCTTGCTTTTTTTACTTCGCCGCTTTCCAAACAGTCGCATTTTTCTTTTTCCTATATAGATCTTTCCGCGGGAGATTTTTTTGCAACTTCCTTCCGCAAAAATGAAGAAGAAAAATTCCGCCAGGAACTTGAACGTCTTGATGCAAAAGAATTGATAATCCAGGAATCCCTGCTTGCCGAATATCCTTTTCTGGCAGAAGCGGTAAAGTCAAGGCCAAACCTTGTTCTTAACCGCTGGGCGGACTGGCTTTTTGATCCGGATCGCGGAAGGCAAAGGCTTGCAAAACAATTCGGCGCTTCCAGCCTTAAAAGTTTTGGCTTAAGGGAAGATTCGCCGGAAATAGTTTCCGCGGGTGCGCTGCTTGATTACCTTGATGACACCTCACGCAGCCTTATTCCGCACATACGTTCTGTTTCAGTTTATGATGATTCCCGGTTTGTGGGAATAGACGAATCTTCCCGGCGTAACCTGGAACTTATAAGGAATCTCCAGGCCGGAGACAAAAATTATACCCTTCTTGAAGTAATGGACGAAACCCGGACCGCAATGGGCAAGCGTCTTTTGAAATCAAGGATTCTCCAGCCTTTAAGGGATAAGGAAAAAATCTCTTCAAGACTTGATGCTGTCGATGTCTTTTACCACAAGCAGGAAAGCCTTAGCAGGGTAAGGGAAAGCCTGGGCAAAACCCCCGATCTTGAACGCCTTAGTTCGAGGATTGCAATGGACAAGGCCCACGGAAAGGATATGGCGGGAGTCAGAAACGCGCTTGTGTTTTTTTTCCTTATCGAAGAAGAATGTCAAAAACTAAAAATCAAATTTGAATCCAAGGAAGCCGCGTTTCTTGACTTAAAAACAGGTTCTTCTGATTTTGAAAAACTTAAAAGCCTGCACGGGCTTCTTGACAAAGCCATTCCCGAAGATCCTTCGATCCTTCTTACCGAAGGAAATCTTGTAAAACGCGGCTTTGATCCGGATTTGGATCGTCTTCACGAACTTAAGGAAAACGGGCGCGGCCTGCTGGAAGCATATCTTGAAGAAGAAAGGCAGAATACCGGAATCCCAAGTCTTAAAATACGCTATAACCGCCTGATTGGATATTATTTTGAAGTTACCAAAATACACCTTTCAAAAGTACCGTCTTATTTTATCAGGCGCCAGGGAATCGTGGCAGGCGAACGTTATACAACAGACCGGCTTGCCGAACTTGAATCAAACATAAACAGCGCGTCTGATAAAATTATTGAACTTGAAAAAAAGCTCTTTCTTGAAATAAGGGAGAAAGCAAAAGACATGCTCTTTATTTTAATTTCAGCTTCCCGCCGCATCGCGGAAATTGATACGGCCCAATCCCTTGCAAGAGCCGCGGCCATACACGGCTGGGTAAAGCCTGTTGTTGACAATGAAAACCGCCTGCGGATCATCGAAGGCCGCCACCCTGTTGTCGAAGCCCATCTCCCGCGCGGCGAATTCATCCCAAATGACGTGATCCTTGAAAATAACGGCGTTTCATTTGCATTGATCACGGGGCCTAACATGGCAGGCAAATCCACATACCTAAGGCAGGCTGCGCTTACGGTAATCATGGCCCAGGCCGGCAGCTTTGTGCCTGCGCAGGAGGCCTTAATTGGAATGTGCGACCGTATTTACTGCCGCGTGGGAGCGTCCGACAATCTTGCAAGGGGAGAATCCACATTCCTGGTCGAAATGAACGAGACGGCTTTTATTCTTAACAGCGCCACGGAAAAAAGCCTTGTAATAATGGACGAAGTGGGCCGCGGAACTGGAACCAGGGACGGTCTTTCAATTGCCTGGGCCGTAAGCGAAGAAATACTCAAACGCATTAAATGCCGGACTCTTTTCGCGACCCATTACCACGAACTGACCACGATAAGTCATCCTGCCATGGCAAACCGTTCCATGGAAGTATCGGAAAATGGAAATGAAATTGTATTCATGCGCAAACTGCGTGAAGGCCCTGCGGCAGGCTCTTACGGCCTCCATGCGGCCCGCCTTGCCGGCCTTCCGGAAACGGTTCTGGAAAGGGCAGAGGAAATAATGGATGAACTCTCAGCGCCAGCTTCTAGAGTAATCTCGTCTCCTGCTTCCGTAGCGGCTGAAGAAAGAAAAGCAAGCCCTAGGTCCCGTTTAGAAGATTTACTTTTTAATAAAATTACCAGAAAATTATCAAAGCTGGATATAAACTCCCTTTCCCCGCTTGAAGCCTTGAATCTTCTGGCGGAATGGAAAAATGAAAGTATTCATAAAACCGAAACGCCCGAACCCGGTATGAACAGAGACGAACCGCAAATCACTGTTGATCCATCCAGGCAAGGCCCGGGCTTGTTTGATTAGCACGTATTATTTTATATACAACATAAAGTAAATTATCAAGCAATTAATTCGATAAGTTGAATCAGCGCGCATAATAAAACCGTATAATCATTATGAACGGAATTAAATTTTGCTTGGGTCGTTTATGGTACTTAATTCGGGAATATTTTTTCCCGCGCGGATGCGGAATATGCGGAGCATCGCTTTTCACAAAAAACGAAGCATGGTACGGGCTTTGCAATGATTGCCGCAAAGAAATTGTTATCGGCGCTGATATTCGATGCGATATGTGCGGCAGGCCCTTGATCTCGGAAATCAATCAATGTCTGCCATGCAGAAAAAGCGCGGAAACAGGGGAAACTGCAATGGAAAAGCCTTTAATCGACAAAATGGTATCCGTATTTCCGTATACAGGCAAATACAAAAAACTCCTGGGCGCTTTTAAGTATGAAAGATCACCCGGCGCAGGTCATTTTCTGGCGGAAAAAATAATTGAAGCGATTAAATTGTTTCCTTTGGAAAACAACAACCCCGCGCCCAGGGACGCAGACCTTGCTTTGGTACCGGTGCCGCCAAGACCCGGAAAGATACGCAGGACCGGATGGGATCAGATTGAAACCCTCTCAAAACTGCTGGCGCAAAGCAAGGATTCGCCCGGAATAATCCGCTGCCTTAAAAGAAAGGCGTCCAAGACCCAGAAAAAACTGGACCGGAAAGAACGTAAAACCAATCTTATAGGCCGCATCACTGCCAGGCGCAGCCCTTTGAGAGTTCCGTCAATTTGCATTCTTTTTGATGACGTGATTACAACCGGCTCTACCATGAATGCCTGCGCCCGGGCATTAAAACAGGCCGGCGCGGAAAAAGTCTTTGGTATTTGCCTGTTTTATGATTAGGGGAAAGGGCCAATGACAGTTACCGTGCTAATGCCGCGTTAACCTGCTACTTGACAAAAACCAAAAAAACACTATAATAAACATACAGTTTAATATCCCATAATTATAAAAAGGGTCTTTCAAAGGCCCTTTTTTCATGAAGGATACAGACAAGCAGGAGCCATGAAATATACCCCAAGGGTCAAAAACAACAGGGATGAGTTAAGCCTTCTGTACGATTCACTTGAACCTGCTGCCAAGGGTTTTGGTGTGGTTATTCTGGAGCTTTCTTTATTCCGCAGCAAGGGAAGGGGTAAGGGCGGCCATGCCGGTGTTCAAATCCGTGTTACCGTGTATAAAGACGGAAACATCGGGATTGATGACTGTTCCGGTTTCCATCGCGCAATCCTGCCAAGGCTGGAACTGGCTTTTCCGGAAAAAGACATTTACCTGGAGGTTTTGTCCCCGGGCATAGGCCGCCTTATAAAAGACGGCAGCGAATTTATACACTTTATCGGCCGGGGTATAAAGTGCTATACTGGACAAAGCGATTTGAAAATATCGCAGGGTCCTTTTTCAGGCTGGATAAACGGCATTCTGCGTACTGCCGATGAAAACGGGATTAGCCTTGAAACCGCGGATGGAATTATTAAATTGTCTTTTCAGGAAATTGCAAAAGCAAAACTTGATGAGTCATTGGATTTGAAAGAATAGGAAAACACAGGAGGAGCTTGCCGTGGCAACGGATATGTCAGAAGCAATTCGCCAGCTTATTCAGGACAGAGGTATGTCCGAAGAACTTATATACAGAACCATAGAAAATACCCTCCTTGCGGCATATAAACGCAAATTCGGAACATCGGAAAATGCGATTGTGCGGTTTAGTGATGACAGGGAAGTATCAATATATGCAAAAAAGAAAATCGTGGACGGGGTTTACGATCCGGTTGCGGAGATTGACCTTGAAGAAGCCAGGGACCTGAATCCGGATGCGGAAATAGGAGACGAGCTTTTAATTGAAGTAGACCCCAGGGATTTTGACAGGGTTTCTGTTCAAAGCGCAAAACAAACAGCCCATCAGTCGATCAGGGAAATTCAGAAAGACTCGCTTTTCTCTGAATACAAGGATAAAGTAGGAGAGATAATTATAGGTTATTATCAAAGGGAAAGGAACGGAACCATCTATGTGGACCTTGGCAAAATGGAAGGAATACTTCCCAAAAAATACCAGTCACCGCGCGAAATTTACCATGTAAATGATCGTATCAAAGCGCTTATAACCGAGGTAAATAAAACTTCCGCAGGGCTTCAAATTGTGCTCTCACGCACTCATACGGATTTTGTCCGCGCCATTTTTGAACTTGAGGTTCCGGAGGTTTACGATAAAACCGTAGAGATTCATAAAATTGTAAGAGAGCCCGGTTACAGGACCAAGCTGGCTGTTTATTCCAACCGCGAAGATGTTGATCCGGTCGGCGCCTGCGTGGGTCTAAAAGGCGTCCGGATCCTTGCTGTTATCAAGGAACTTGAAGGGGAAAAAATCGACATCTTAAAATACGATCCGGATCCCAGGCGCTTTATTAAAAACGCGCTTTCTCCCGCGGAAGTACGGGATGTCATTATTCTTGATGAAGTAAAACATCAAGCCCTGGCCGTGGTGAACGAATCCCAGTTTTCGCTTGCCATAGGCAAACAGGGTCTTAATGTGCGTTTGGCCAACCGCCTTGTTGACTGGAACATAGATGTAAAAACAGACGCCCAGTTTGAAGAAATGGATATTGCCGCGGAATCAAGGCGCGCTGTGTCCGAGCTTTTTGGAGACGGGGACTCCTATACCGAAGAAATATCCCGAATATCAGAGCTTCCCGGAGTGGACAGCGCCGCGGCCAAGGCCCTGTTTGATAATAATATTGACTTTATCGAAGATTTCCTTGCAATGTCTGACGAAGAACTTGCGGGCATTTCTTCTATATCCGCAGAACAGCTTGAAACTCTGCGTAAACTTATAGAAGAATATGTAGAGATAGTAGAAGAAGAGGATGATGAATACGAGGAATACGAAGAACCTTCACAGGAAGATTCCGAAGAAGATGAGGAATATAAATGTCCGGAATGCGATACAGTAATTACTGTGGAAATGACTGCCTGTCCGAATTGCGGAATAGGGCTGAGTTTTGAGTACGAGGACTAGGAACAGGAGTTATATGGCTGAAACTGATAATTTATCGAAACCCAAGGCAGAGCTTATAAAAAAAGCCCATATTGAACACGAAAGCCAGGAAGATAATGTAAAAACCCCAGCTTCCGAACACGGTGAACGCCGCAAGGTAATTGTTGTCAAAAAGAAACCTGCTGTGGTTAAAAAGAACCAGCCCAAGGTAATAAGCGCCAGAGCTTCCTCAGGAAGCAAGGTTTCCTCTGGAAGCCAAGCTCCTTCAGGAAGCAAGGCTTCCCCTGGAAGCCAAGCCTCTTTAGGAGAAGCATCCAGGAAGAAAAAAATCAAAGAAACCGCTTCAAAAGAAACTGATAAAAAAGCTGACAGGGAAATAAAACCAACTCCAAAAGAAAAAATCCAGGCCAAAGGAGAACAAGGCGCTTTTTCCCTGTCACAGCGGCCGGCCGCCGCAGCCGGAAAAGTAGGAGGCAGATTTGTAGGTCCGCGGCCTCCCAGAACAGACAGATCCTCTTTTCAAGGAGCGGGTTATCGTCCGCCCCGCGGTGATAATCGCAATGCACCGGCCCGTTCCCCGGGATTACGTAATACAGGCGGACATACAGCCGGAAGACCCGATGGCAGCCGCCAGGGTTTCCGGCCGGGAGGCGCGCAGCGTCCCGGGCTGGGTCCGCGTCCGGGCGGGCCGCCGCGTCCAGGTGTGCGGCCGATTCCCCAGGGGACCGCGCCGATTCCGGAAGGAAAAACCCAGGGAAAGAAAACTTTCAAGGCCAAAAAACCTGTTTATACCCGCAAGGAAAAAGAACAGGAAATGGAGGAAAAACTCCTTCAAACAAAGAAAAAAATAACCCAGGTTGCCAATCCCATACCAAAATCCATAGATATTATGGAAGTTATTTCTGTTTCGGAACTGGCCAGGAAGATGAATCTTAAGGCTTCAAACGTGATCCAGAAACTTATGAGCATGGGGATGATGGTTACAATTAACCAGCAGATTGATGCGGAGACCGCAACCATACTGGCTTCCGAATACGGAACCGAAGTAAAAATAATAAGTCTTTATGACGAAACAGTTATAGAAACTTCCTCGGATGACGGCGCGGTTATGTCGCCAAGACCGCCTGTGGTTACGGTTATGGGTCATGTTGATCACGGTAAGACCAAACTTCTTGACGCCATAAGAAGCGCTGATGTTGTTTCCGGCGAATTCGGCGGCATTACCCAGCATATAGGCGCATATATCGTGGAAACTCCCAAAGGAAGAATTACCTTTCTTGACACACCGGGCCACGAGGCGTTTACACGCATGAGGGCGCGGGGAGCCCAGGTAACTGATATTGTTGTGCTGGTAGTTGCCGCGGACGACGGTGTAATGCCGCAGACAGTCGAAGCCATAAACCACGCAAGGGAAGCCGAAGTTCCCATAATTGTTGCGATTAACAAAATCGACAAACCGGAAGCAAATATTGACAAGGTAAAGAGCCAGCTTTCCGACCTTGGGCTTATGCCCGAGGACTGGGGAGGCCAGACCATATTTGTCGAAGTATCAGCCCTAAAGAAAGAAGGCATCGACAAACTAATAGAAGTAATGCTGCTTGAAGCGGAAATACTCGATCTCAAAGCAAATTATAACCGCAGCGCCGAAGGCAAAATCCTTGAATCCAGGATCGACCACGGCCGCGGCATTGTTGCCACGGTAATGGTCGAAAAGGGAACTCTTTGCATAGGCGATTCCTTTGTGGCCGGAATCTGGCCCGGCAAGGTGCGCGCCCTGTTTAATGACAAGGGTGAAAAAGTCGACGAAGCGACTCCTTCGATGCCCATTGAAGTTCTTGGGTTTGAAGGCATTCCGAATGCGGGCGATCCCTTACAGGTAGTCGAGGATGAAAAAACCGCCCGTTCCATTTCCCTAAAGAGACAGGAATTAAAGCGTTACGAAGACGCAAAAAATATTACAAAGATAACAATGGATAATCTCCATGACATGATCAGCGACGGCGGTATCCAGGAACTCAAGGTTATTATCAAGGCCGACGTACAGGGTTCGGCGGAAGCCATGCGTTCCAGTCTTGAAAAACTTTCCACAAAGGAAATACGCCTTCATGTAATCCAGGCCCTGCCCGGAGCAATCAACGAAGGCGATGTTGATCTTGCGAGCGCGTCAAATGCAATCATAATAGGCTATAATGTAAGGCCCATACCAAAGGCCAAGATTCTGGCTGAACAGAATAAGGTAGATATACGCAAGTACAATATCATATACAAGGCTGTGGAAGAAATCCAGCAGGCCATGGAAGGAATGTTAAAACCGGATACCAGAGAAGAAGTTACAGCGACTGTCGAGGTGCGTGATACCTTCAAAACGCCCAAATTCGGCGTTATCGCAGGCTGTTATGTGCTTACGGGAACTGTTAAACGTAATTCATTTCTCAATGTTATACGCGACGGTATCGTACTGCACCGTGGAAAGATAGGTTCGCTGCGCCGCTTTAAGGACGATGTCCGCGAAGTTACAGCCGGTTTTGAATGTGGTCTTGGTATAGAAGATTTTGACAAGGTAGAGGAAGGGGATCAGCTGGAAATATTTGAAATTGTGGAAGTAGCGAGAAAATTAAGTGACAGGTAATTTCAGAACCGAAAGGGTAGGCCGCCTTATCAGGGAGATAATCGGCGCTCTTATTCTGGAAGGAAAAATCAAGGACAAGCGTGTTAATCCCTTTCTTTCCATTTCAAGGGTTTCGGTTTCAAGGGATCTTGGGTGGGCGGAGATTTATGTTTCCACTTTCAAGCCCGAAGCAAACCTTGAACGCGGAGTCGAGGGCCTGCAAAGCGCGGCAGGTTTTATCCAGTCCCAGCTTGCTTCCCAAATGAGGATTCGTAAAACCCCGAGGCTGCGGTTTCGCGAGGATTTGAGCATCAAGGAAGGCTTTGAAATATTAAAGAAAATTGAAGATCTTGGTATTGAGAATGGAGAATGAAGAATTAATTGAGAATGGATAATAACGGCCTTATATTGCTTGACAAAAACCCGGGCCTGACTTCTTTTGAATCCTTAAACATTATTAAAAAAGCCCTTTCCACAGGCAAAGTAGGCCACACGGGAACCCTGGACAAATTTGCTTCGGGGCTTCTTGTTGTGCTTGTCGGGCAGGCCTTAAAACTGTGTTCTTTGTTTAATTTTTGCGACAAGGAATACGAAGCGCAAATCCGTTTTGGAATTGAGACCGATACTCTTGATCCGGAAGGGAAAATAATCAGGGAAGCTGAAGCGCCAGCCAAGGAAAGCGTGGAAGAAGCTCTTTTAGGTTTTAGGGGAGAGATACAGCAGTCGCCGCCCGCATATTCAGCCATTCATATTAACGGCAAGCGCGCTCATGAGCTTTCCCGCCAGGGTAAAATACCGGAAATGAAAAAACGGCCTGTTACAATCAAAAAACTGGAATTGATCTCCTGGGAACCTCCTTTTGCCTCAATCAGGGTTGTATGCACAAGCGGGACTTATATACGTTCTTTGGCAAGGGATATTGCCCTTGAAGCAGGAAGCTGCGCGCATCTTAATGCCCTAAAGCGCACCAGAACAGGCGGTTTTTTTCTGTCAAACGCGTTTAATCCGGAAGCAACCAACGATTCGGCTATATTGCGGCAGCTTGTTATGGAAGCAATACAACCAATATCGCCTGGAATTTTTTCATCATGCGGCCTGCCGTTTACCCATATCGAAGATAAATGCATAGAGCCAATCAGGCACGGGCAATCCCTGTACGGGCATCTGCTTAAAGACATTATAGACAATATTGATGCCGGCAGCGTTGCCGGCGGCATGTTTCCGGTTATGGGATTATTTGACAAAAACAGCGCTCTCATAGCAATGCTGAAGCAAAAACAAGGTAAATGGCAATATGCAAATGTTTTCAGGAGTTGAATCTCAGTCCGCGCCAGCCCCAATTATATAAATTACCTATATGATCCAAGCTGCATAGCAGGTTGACTTTTATGCTTATTTAAGTCAGATTTAAGTTCTAGGAGTATTATTTATATGGCACTGAGCAGAGAAGAAACAACCTCCATCATCAACAAATTTGGTAAAAACGAAAAAGATACCGGAGCATCGGAGGTTCAAATTGCCCTTTTGACAGAGAAGATAAACCAGCTTACAGGGCATTGCAGACAATTCAAAAAGGATAAGTCCGGCCAGCGGAGCTTATTGGTTTTGGTCGGTAAACGCCGCAGGATTCTAAAATACCTGCAGCGGGTTAATCTGGAAAAATACCGTTCATTGATAAAGGAACTGGGACTCCGCAAATAAATCATGACCCAAAAAATAACATTTGAAATAGCCGGTAATGAATTAATTCTTGAAACCGGCAGGATCGCCAGACAGGCCAACGGCTCTGTTTTCGCGCAATATGCAGGCTCGGCAGTTTTGGCCACTGTATGTACATCATCGGAATCCGTGGAAGGAATGGATTATGTTCCCCTTACTGTGGATTATAACGAAAAGTATTATGCTGCCGGAAAAATCCCCGGCGGCTTTATAAAACGGGAAGGCCGTCCCAAGGACAAGGAAATCCTTGTTTCAAGGCTTATAGACAGGCCCATGAGGCCGCTTTTTGACAAAAGTTTTGGCCGGGAAATTCAGATTATTCCCACGACAATTTCAACGGATCAGGTAAACCCGCCGGATATTCTGTCGATTATAGCATCTTCGGCGGCGGTTCATATTTCCGATATTCCGTTTAACGGGCCCATTGCCGGAGTGCGCATCTGTCTTGTGGACAACGAACTTGTAATTAATCCTACTTACGAACAGATTGAAAAGTCCGCCATGGAAATTGTTATCGCGGGTACAAAAAGCGGCATAACAATGGTGGAAGGCGGAGCGTCGGAAGTAAGCGAAGACCTTATGATAGAAGCCCTGGAAAAGGCCCATAAGGTTATTATCGAACTGTGTGAATTCCAGGAAAAATTCAGGGAGATTGCGGGAAAACCAAAACTGCCGATAACACAAAGCGCCCATGTTCTTGAAAACCTTGACGCAATAAAAGCCGCGGTCAAACCGTTGCTTGAAACAGCCTGCTTTATTAAAGGCAAGCATGAACGCCGTGATGCGATCAAGGAAATAAAGAAAAATATCAGCGAACAGTACGCCTTGCAGCTTGAAGACGAAATCCAGAAAAAACTTTTTAACGCTCTTTTTGAAGACCTTCAGTATGATATACTGCGTTCTTCGATTCTTGACTCCGGACTCCGCGTGGACGGCCGCGGAACCGAAGATATCCGGGACATAAGCTGCGAAATCGGCATCCTTAAAAGAACCCACGGCTCTGCCCTGTTCACACGCGGCGAAACCCAGGCGCTTGCGGTTACCACTTTGGGAACTGTTTTTGACGAACAGGTCTTTGATGACATAGACGGGGATAAAAGGGAGCATTTTATCTTTCATTATAACTTCCCTCCGTATTCGGTGGGTGAAGTAGGGCGCACGGGAACAGGCCGCAGGGAAATAGGCCACGGCAATCTGGCCCGCCGCTCCCTGGAAGCAATGATTCCGTCAAAAGAAGTATTTCCCTATACCATAAGGGTTGTATCGGAAATTACAGAATCCAACGGCTCGTCTTCCATGGCTTCCGTGTGCGGCGGGACCCTGGCCATGCTGCATGCCGGCGTTCCCGTAAAAAAAGCCGTGGCCGGCATTGCCATGGGACTTATAACAGAGGGAACAGAGGCGGGCAGCCGTTATGCGGTATTGTCGGATATACTCGGCGAAGAAGACCATCTGGGCGATATGGATTTCAAGGTTGCCGGCACAGAAGACGGGATAACCGGATTCCAGATGGATATAAAAATTGCCGGCGTAAACCCGCAGATCATGAGAAAGGCTCTGGATCAGGCGCGCAGCGGCAGGCTTCATATTCTTTCGCTTATGAATGCCGTGATAAGCAAGCCTGTGGAAGAAATAAGCGAATACGCTCCCAAGATTCTTACATTAAGAATTGACATTGACAAGATTGGCGCTCTTATAGGCCCTGGCGGTAAAAACGTAAAAGCCCTTTGCGAACAATACAGCGTCAAGATCAATACGGAAGATGACGGCACCGTTACAATCTTTGGTAAAAATTCAAAGGATACGGAAGACGCCAAAGCCGCTGTCCTGGGGATTGTCCTTGATCCTGAACCCGGTACTGTTTATCAGGGAACCGTAAAACGTATCATGGATTTTGGAGCATTTGTCGAGATTCTGCCCGGCAAGGAAGGCCTGGTTCACATTTCCAAACTCTCCAGGCAAAGGGTAATGCTGGTTACGGATGTAATTAAAGAGGGAGACAAGATTCCTGTAAAACTTCTGGAAATAGACAGAATGGGACGCCTTAATCTTTCTTACATTGACGCCATTGACCCTGACGGAAGCCCGGCTCCTGATGAGTCCCGGCAGGGCAGCCATGAAGGCGGCGATCAGCGCCGTAATATGCGCCGTGATAATACCCGGCGGGATGACAGATTTCGGAGGCATTAAAGCCGCAGATGGTTTTATTACAAATCAAAAAAAATCCGGACGCGGCCCTTCCTTCTTATGAAACAGAAGGCGCTGCGGGCATGGATCTGCGCGCTTTTTTGTCATGCGATATTACAATTCCCCCGATGGGGAGAAGTAAAATCCCCACAGGCCTTTTTATGGAAATACCTGAGGGTTACGAAGGCCAGGTCAGGCCGCGTTCCGGCCTTGCAATAAAAAACGGTATAACAGTACTAAACGCGCCCGGAACCATTGACAGCGATTACCGCGGCCAGGTGGAAGTTATTTTAATCAATTTGGGGCAGGAACCTTTTACGGTCAAAAATAACGACCGTATTGCCCAGCTTGTTATGGCCCCTGTTTTTAGGGCAGAGATACAGGAGACGCAATCCCTTGAAGAAACCAAAAGGGGGGCGGGCGGATTTGGATCAACCGGATAAAAGGATATACAATATGGGGAAAAAAACCAGAACTGTTTCCGGCATTATCTTCCGGTATATTGCCGCGGAAGCCCTGTTTTCCTTTATGGTTTCTTTTCTTTTTTTCTTTATAGTTTTTTTTGTGAATCAGCTTCTTCTGATGGCCCAGGACATGCTTACCCAGAGAGTGCCCATTTTTCAGGTTGCGCTTCTTGTAACTTACGCATTGCCCGGCGTAATAGCGCTTTCCGCTCCATTCGCAGCCCTTGTGGGAATTTTAATGACAATCGGACGCCTTTCTTCGGATAATGAAATTCTGGTAATGCTCTCTTCCGGGCTTTCTTACAGAAATATTTTTCTTCCGGTCCTGGCAGTTGGAATTCTTATAGCCATGGTTTCCTTTTTTACCAATGATGTACTGCTCCCGGCAGGGAACGTACAGCACCGCCGTCTTTACAGGCAGATTCTGGCTTCAACTCCCGCTCTCGAACTTGAAGCGAATTCCGTTAAAAGATTCAAGGACATAGCCATTGTTACAGGCGCTATCGAAGGACTTTTCTTCGATAATATCCTGATTTTGGACAAAACCAACGGCGGAGAACGCCGTATTATCATGGCTCAAAACGCGGAATTCCTGGATGAGGGAGACGGCAGAATCAGCCTTAATTTATTCGATACATTTATTCAGTCATCCAGGGAAATTATCAGGGAAGATTATGATTACGCATCCGCCGATTTTTTAAGCTACTCCATACCGCAGGACGATTTAATCCAGGCAATAACTTCCGTTTCACCAAGCGAAATGAGCTCGATTGACGTGCTTAGGGAAATCAATGCAAGGAGATTGCGGGTTAATGAAAGGCTGGATGAACGGCGCAACACGGCCATGTCCCATGCATTGAACCTTGAAGACATTTTAAGGAACGGTTCTTCAGGAGAAAACTGGAACAGAAGGGAAAGCGTATTCAGTTCATTTTTGCGGGAAACAGAGATTATTAATACGATAAAAAAAGACTGGACGCTGATGAATTACCAGCTTGAATATTACAAAAAATTTTCCATACCTTCCGGCGCTTTTTTCTTTGTATTTCTTGCCGTTCCTTTGGGGCTTTTGGCGAAAAAAAGCGGACAGACAGTGGGATTTATTATAGGTGTTTTAATTGCGGTTATTTACTGGGCTTTTTTGTTCGGAGGACAGATGATGGGAGCAAGGCTTGGGTATTCTCCTTTCTGGTCAATGTGGCTGCCCAATATACTTACATGCACAATTGGGTTTATAATGTGTACTGTAAGATTAAGAAAATAATTCCGGAAAAAAATGATTATCGATCGTTATCTGGTTAAGCAATTTATCCCGTTTTTTCTGATAGCCCTTTCCCTGTTTATCTTTCTGGTTTTATTGATAGACCTTTTTGTACATCTTTGGCGTTACCTTAATTATGAAGTTCCCATTCTGGAAATATTAAAGGTTTCTTTTTTTTACCTTCCCAAAAGTTTTTCCTACGCGCTGCCCGTGTCTTTGCTTTTTGCAGGCGCATATACGCTGGGGGATCTCTACGGTAAAAATGAACTGATTTCGGTTTTTACTTCGGGAATCTCGTACATGCGCTTTAGCTCTTCGCTTCTTGTCATAGGGATTCTGGCTTCTTTGTTTTCATTTGCATTTGAAGACAGGATAGTAATCCCGACATTCAAGATGAAAAATGAATTATCAAGTATTCTGCTGCATCAGGCAAGAGATCAAAATAACTCGGACATTGTTATCAGGGCCGGCGGCGGTTCCGTAATTTATTCCGTTGATTATTTTGACATAGAGTCAGGAATCCTTAACGGAGTTATCATTATAGAAAAAGACAGAGATAACAGATTAAAGTCCGTGATCCGCGCGGGCAGGGCTTTTTGGGTAGAAGGGGAAGGGTACTGGAACCTGACAAATCCCGTGATTTATGAATGGCATGATGGTTTTTTCAGAATAAGAAACATGGAAAACACCGATATTTTCCGGGAACCGCCGGATACATTCAGGCGAAACATGGTAAACGCGGGAGATCTTAATTTAAGGGATGTCAGGGGACTTGTCTTTGATTTGGAGGAAGCCGGCCTTCCTGTAACCGGCGCTGTTGCCGAATATTATCACCGCTTTTCCTTTCCAAGCGTCTGCTTTATTGTTATGATACTTTCTATATCAATGGGAGGAAGATTCAGGAAAAACATACTTCTTATGAGTCTTTTGGCAAGCCTTTCTTCGGCAGTAATTTTCTATGTTATGGAAATGGTCAGCATGATGTTTGCAAGGCAGGGTTTTGTTCATCCAATCATAGGCGCATGGCTTCCGGTATTGTTTTTTATTGTTATGGGTTTTTCCCTGCTAAGATCAGCCAGAACCTGATTAATCAAAAAATCATCATGGATAATTTTTTTACGATTTTACACGAAGATATCTCCTGCCCGGCACGCACGGGGGTAATAAATCTGCCGCACGGCAAGCTCCAGACACCGGTTTTTATGCCCGTGGGAACCAATGGAACCGTAAAAGCCATGACAAAGCCTGAGCTTGAAGAAATTGGATTTGAGGTTATTCTTTCCAATACATACCATCTTTATTTAAGGCCCGGAACAGAAATAATCAGCAAGGCCGGCGGGCTTCATAAATTTATTAACTGGAACAGAAACATACTTACGGACTCCGGCGGTTTTCAGGTCTTTTCCATGATCCGGCAAAATCCGAAATATGGAGAGATACGAAAAAAAGGACTGATCTTTCGGCCTGATGGAGGAACTGAGAAAGTCATCCTTACACCGGAAAAAAGCATTCAATCCCAATTCGCATTTGGCTCGGATATTATCGTATGCCTGGACTACTGCACCCATGCGGAGGATTCCTACGAAATCAATGAATTGTCGGTGGATATAACTGTTGACTGGGCCAGGAGATGCAAACTGGAATATGAAAAGCAGCTCTATGCCCGTAAAATACCCACTGAAAAGCGTCCTTTGATTTTTGCCGTTATTCAGGGCGGCGGCTACACTGACTTGCGAAAAATCTGCGCCGATGCCTTGATCGACATAGGCTTTGATGGGTATGGCTTTGGCGGCTGGCCGGTCTCTTCCGATGGAAAACTCATC
>Ga0099364_10003476_pt1 | contig 24442 bp, 23 predicted proteins | sample TergutTh196P3_FD_73070 | JGI IMG/M metagenome (GOLD analysis project Ga0099364, IMG submission 73070) | Microcerotermes parvus P3 segment gut microbial communities from Pointe-Noire, Republic of the Congo - Th196 P3 | ecosystem: Host-associated > Arthropoda: Insects > Digestive system > Gut ...
CGAAAGTGTAGATGTCTTTTTCGTTGATGCCGTTCATGGACTGGTAAGCTCCAAAAAAGCTGCGATCAGGTCTTCGTCAGAAAACGGTTTGTAGAGAAACCCGCGGGCGCCTTTCTTGAGTGCCTTCAAGGCCGTGGCTTTATCGCTCAATGCGGAAATGACGAGAATGTTGCAGTCAGGACGGATTTCGACCATCTTTTCCGTGCACTCTACTCCATCCATTTCCGGCATGGTGATGTCCATTGTCACGAGTTCGGGCATGTGTTGCAGGAAGAGCATGATGGCTTCCTTGCCGTTCCTGGCCATACCGAGCAACTGAATGGTGTTCAGCCTCGGATCGTTCAGGATGCGGGCAATGCGGCTTCTGATGAGCGCGGAATCGTCGACGATCAGGAGTTTCATTTCTGTGGTCTCAATGTACCGTGCTGAACTGGATGTTGAACTCTGTGAATTGGTCCGGACGGCTCTTGACCAGCAAGTACCCGCCCATGTCTTTCACTTTTTCCAGTACCGCGTCCAACCCGATGCCATGTCCGGAATCCTGGTCGACGGCTTCCGAGGTTGAGACGCCCGGCTGGAAAATGCGGTTGGCGACTTCGACATCGCTCAGGACAGCCGCTTCTTCTGCGCTCATGAGGTTTTTGCTCACGAAATGCTCGCGCAGGCGCTCGGGAACGATGCCGCGTCCGTCGTCACGTACCGTGAAGGTGTACTGGCCGTGGCCCAAGTATTCACACCACAGACTCAGCGCGCCCGTGGGCGGCTTGTTGTTTGCAACCCGCTTGTCGGGCGATTCGATGCCGTGCGCCATGGCGTTGCGCACGAGTTGAATGGAAATGTCCTGCAACTCCTTCGTCGTGGCTTTGGGAAGGGAGAAGAATCTTTCAAACTGGCAGGAAACTTCTATCTGTTTGCCGTGATCTGCGGCAATCCGTTGCGCGAGCGCGGTGATGTGGTCCGCAAACGGGTGCTTCTGGGCGCCTCCGGTTTCAGCCGCGCTGCTTTGAACCTTGCCCAGCGCGTTGCCGAGGCGGGAGACGATCTGGGCAAGCGAGGAATGGCGCTGGAAGAAACCTTCCAGCAACACGGCCACGCGCAACATCTGATCGCCGCCGAGCGTCTCCTCGTTTTCGCGCATGGTGACCATTTCCCTTTCGCATTCGTGCGCGTAGCTCTCCAGTACATCGATGCCGAGCGCCGCAGCTTCGCCCTTGATGCTGTGCACGAGGCGCATGACGTGGTTCAGGGTATGCAGGCGCTCGCGCGCTTCATCGTGGGGTGCGCTCATCTTCTCGTTGATCTGCGCCAACGATTCTCCAACGTTGTCGATGAATTGCTGGAGCGACTCGAAATCGCTGCTTGCCAGCCGCAGCAGGGTTTCGACCTCGACCTTTGCCTGGTTCTTCGCCTGCTCGACCTGTTGTGTCAGCACGACCTTGTCGGTGACATCCTGCACTGTAACCAACAAGTGCGAGATCTGTTCTTCCGCAACGACCCGGTTGAAGAAGAAGGACAGGTAGCGGGTCTGGGTATTGCCACGCAGGTCGGTGACGAGGACGGGCACGTTCGTGAGGGGGTTGAGACTGGTCACCAGGGATTCCTTCACCCGGTCGCCCAGGAGCAGTTCGATGTAGTCCATGGCGGCCTCGTAGATGTTCCTCGGGGCGATGGCTTCGAGGTGAGGCAGGAAGTCCGAGCCCGGTTCGACATCCCTTCTCAGGATGTCGGGCAGGGAGTCCGAGAACTGCGTTCCGATTCTCCTGTCCTTGTCCAGCAGGAACAGCCCTTCGCGCACGGTCGAAAGAATTTCAGCCGTCTCCTTGCGGGACTGGGCAAGCAGTCGGTCGCCCTTGATCAAGTCACGGATCGAAATGACAACAGTGTAACAGAAGTTGACGAGCGCAAAGAGGATACCGATGACCAGCACGATCCGCAAAGTGGCGGCACGGGAACTGGCGACGCGTTCCAGGTCGGTGGTCAACTCGTTCATGAGGTGCAGGAGCGCTGCGTTGTTTGGCAACGGCTGCGGCAAGCCGTATTTTTGCTGGTGGCTTTCGTTTCTTCCCAGCGCGTAGGCCACTGCCGCGCCGAGTTTTTCCCTGAACTCGTTGGGGTTATTACTAATATCTTCCAGCTTTCTTTTGAATCCATCGTCAGTAAAGTTCTCCTCCGCCCTGAATTCGTCTTTCGCTCCTCTCAGCGATGCATCATCCGACATTTTGTTTTTGTATTTTTCATCTCGAAAGGACTCCTTGTCGGTGTTCAGCAGCGGCCTCAGCCGATCCATGTACGGATTCCATATTTCATAAGCATCTCTTACAAACTGCGCGGATTTTTCCGTTTCAACCTGAACCAGGAACACGGGGTTGTCGTCGCCGCCGGTCACCATGGAACCATCGCGGAAGCCCATCAGGGTTCTGTCGAAGCGCCTGACCGTCATCGTCAGTTCTTTCAGGCTGTTTTTGACGCCATCAGGAACTTCCATTCCCGCTTCATTCGCCTCGTCCATCTCTTTCAGGACGCGATCAATGGTCAGGAGCGCCTTGGTCATGCGCTGGGACATCATCCGCTGCCGACCCGACAGGTTGATCGAGACGGCGGATTCATCGGCCTTGAAAGTGTTGTAGAAGTTGATGCCGATGACTATTGAATCTGCCACCATGAAGAGAATTACAGCAAAGATGATCTTGCGATATTTGAAAAATATACTGCGCTTCTCATCCATTTGGAAACTCCTCCATGAAGGGATGCTACATTCAATGCCGAGAGAAACTTTTTGCCAAAAAATGCCCAAAAACGTCAAAAGATCTTACTACTTCAATGGATATTATGCGTCGTACCGTGGGCATTGTCCGTGCAAAATCCTCTCTTTGTACACGTGTTGAACGCAATCCTCGCCATTTATGGTGAGGTAAGTGTGACAAGCGTTCATGGAGCCAAAGGCTCCCCCGATCCGTAGTATGGGGCTGCCGCCAGCGCATGCCGACCACAGGCATGGCCGCAGGCGTAGTCGGTTTACAGGTGAGCCGGATGGCTGCGAGGCTGGAACTGTCCATGATCGGCAGTTTGGCGCGGACGTTTTGAACGTTCTACGTTTTCTAAGAGACAGTCTTTCTTTCTACCTTACCAATGGGGTGGTTCGCAAGACGTGACAGTCAAGAAAAGAAAAACTCCTTCCAACTCCCTCCGTCACGGCTTCGGCGCGACACCTCGACTCCCTCCGTCACGCGCGATGCGCGCGACGCCTCCCTCATGAGGGAGGTTGTAGAGTCGGCGCGCCTTCGGCGCGGTTTTGGGCGCGACTCAGGCTGCGTTGCCGCAGATCGGACAGGCCGGGTCTTTGACAAAAGTGACGGTGCGCATCGTCTGGGAGAGTGTGTCGATAAGCAACAGTCGCCCGGTGAGCCGTGTGCCGATGTCGGCAAGCAGTTTGAGGGCTTCGGCTGCTTGCAGGCTGCCGACAATGCCGGTAAGCGGCGCGAACACGCCGGTGACGGCGCAACGTTCTTCCGCCACGGGCTGCCCGTCCGGGAACAAGCAGTGGTAGCAGGGGGAGTCCGGGCGCGAAAAATCGAAAACGCTCACCTGTCCGCCGAAGCGCAACGCTGCGCCGGAAACGAGCGGCGTCCGGTTTTGGACACAGGCGCGGTTGATCGCGTAGCGCGTGGTGAAATTGTCGGTGCAGTCGAGCACGACATCGGCTGCTGCCACACGTGCATGCAGTGCTTCGTCTTCCAGCCGTTCATGGATCGGAACGAGGTGCACGGCCGAGTTGATCTGCGCGAGCGTCTGCACGCCGGAGACCGGCTTGGGCAGACCGATTCGCGCTTCGGTGTGCAGAATCTGGCGTTGCAGGTTGGTGGAGTCCACCGTGTCGCCATCGACCAGCGTCAGTGTGCCCACTCCGGCGGAAGCCAGGTACAGCGCGGCGGGCGAACCCAGGCCGCCCGCGCCGATGACGAGCACATGGCTTCGCAGAATGCGTTCCTGCCCCTCGACACCCAGCTCATCGAGCAGGATATGGCGGCTGTATCGGCACAGTTGGGAGTCGTCCACGATGAGAGAAACGGAATGGTGAAATAATGGGGCGCTGGAGCCTCTGGCGCGATGCGATGGATTATACAGACTACGGACTGTGAATAAGGGCGCTTGGCATCCTGCATGCGAGTGCGATTTAATTGCATCTCGCCCCGTTTCTCCGTTTGAAGGAAACCAACATGCACGCCATTCCCGCTTTCCCCGAAACACGCCTGCGGCGCATGCGCCGCGATGAGTTTTCCCGCCGCCTGATGCGTGAAAACCTGTTGACCACCGATGACCTCATTTATCCCGTGTTCGTGCAGGAAGGCCAGAACGTTGCCTCGCCGGTTACGTCCATGCCCGGCGTTCAGCGCATGTCGCTCGACCGACTGCTCGCGCTCGCTGAGGATGCGCTCAAGCTCGGCGTGCCTGCGCTGGCGCTTTTCCCGGTGATCGACTTCGACCTGAAAAGCGAAACCGCCGAGGAGGCCTGGAATCCGAACGGTCTCATCCCGCGCGCTGTTGCCGCCCTCAAGACGAGATTTCCGGCGCTGGGCGTCATCACCGATGTGGCGCTCGACCCCTACACCATCCACGGGCAGGACGGTCTGATCGACCCCGACGACACCAACCGCTATGTGATGAACGATGAAACCCTCGTCGCGCTCATCCGTCAGGCGCTCTGCCACGCACGCGCGGGCGCGGACGTAGTGGCCCCCTCCGACATGATGGATGGCCGCGTGGGAAAAATTCGCGCGGAACTCGACCGCCACAATCTCATCCACACCCGCATCCTTGCCTACTCGGCCAAGTACGCCTCCAGTTTTTACGGCCCGTTCCGCGATGCCGTGGGTTCTGCCGGAACGCTCGGCAAGGGCAACAAGTACACCTACCAGATGGACCCGGCCAACAGCGACGAGGCCATGCGCGAGGTCGAGCTCGACATCTCCGAGGGGGCCGATATGTTCATGGTCAAGCCCGGCATGCCCTGTCTCGACATCGTGCGTCGGATCAAGGCCGAGTTACGTGTGCCGACCTACGCCTACCAGGTGAGCGGAGAGTACGCGATGCTCAAGGCCGCCGCGCAGCAGGGCTGGCTGGACGAGAAAGGCTGTGTGCTGGAGTCGCTCCTGTCGTTCAAGCGCGCCGGAGCGGATGGCATCCTGACGTATTACGCGCTGGACGTTGCGCGCTGGCTGAAAGAGGGGCGTGGGAGCTTCTGAACCACGCGGTGGAGTCTGAAAGCGCCTGTGAGGGTGGGCGAAGCGTCTGGCAGCAGCAGGCGTAGCCCGCCTTCCCCCATCCATGATTCGAGGTGCGCCGGGGAGGGGGGCTGCCGCGGTTCGACTATCCTAACGGTTGGCTGATTGATGGCAAAATATTCGTTTTGACTTTTTGAATGGCAATGCCGACCGAGATAATCAAGCGGTTTCGGACACCCGTATTTCGATATGAAGTCCGGCAGCCGTCGCCATATTCACCAGCGCATCGAGACCGAACAGATTGATCTTGCCGCGCATGAGATCAGAGATACGAGGTTGCGTCACACCGAAAAGTTTCGCGGCTTGGGTCTGGCTCATTTCGGTGCGGGTGAGGTGATTCTTCAGTGCTGTCATCAATGTGGAGCGCAGCTTCATGTTCTCCGCTTCTTCCGGGGTATCCTCGATGGCATCCCAGACGCTGGCAAATCGTTGGTTATTCATTGGTCAAACCCCTTCAACAAGCTGCGGTAACGCCTGGCAGCTAAATCTATATCGGTCTTGCTGGTTTTTTCTGTCTTCTTCTGGAAACAGTGAAGCACATAGATCGCATCGGCAAACCTGGCAACGTAGATGATACGAAATGCACCAGCAGCATCTCGGATTCGAATCTCCTTCACACCCTGGCCCACAGTGGTCATAGGCTTCCAGTCGTCGGGTTCCTGACCATTCTGAACCTGATCGAGTTGATGACCTGCTTCTCGCCTTGCCATGTACGGAAAGGCGCGAAGGTCGTCAAGGGAACTGCCCAGGAACTCGACAGGCTTGGGATCGGTCATGCTCGAATTATACAAAATTTTATATTCATTACAAGCAGAACAGGAGATCGAGGGCAAACAGATCGATCCTGTCACGCATGGGCCTTCAACAACGGTTTCACCCCTTCCACTGCGCCTGCACCAGAGCGTAACCCAGCCAGGTCAGAAGTATCGAGCCGACAACGTGCAACAGTGTATGCGCTGCCATCCAGCCCCATTGGCCACGCTGGACAAGATGGAAAGCTTCCGCCGAAAAGGTCGAAAAAGTCGTCAATCCGCCGAGCAGGCCGGTGACGATGCCCAGCCGCAGCACGGGCGAAAGACCGGGCCAGTTTTGCAACACGGCCAGCGTCACGCCGATCAGGAAACCGCCGCCCAGGTTGGCCGCCAGGGTTCCCAACGGCAGCGCGAAGCCCGAAGGATTGAGCCATTCTCCCAGCGCCCATCGCAGCCACGCGCCGCAGGCCGCGCCCACACCGATTGCTGCGAATATCGCCGCGTTCATGTCATGCGTCCACAGGCGACAGGGCGCGGGTGAGATTGACGCGCGTCGGAAATGCGATCTCTGCGCCGTGGCTATTGATGATGTCGGCGATCTTCAACAGGATATCCTGTTTGGCCCGCTGGAATTCCGCGCCCGCCGTCACGCGACAGAGCGCGCGCACCACGATGTCGAGCGAAAAATCGTTGAACTTGTCGAAACTCACGACTACGGGCAGATCCTGGTCGATTTCTGGATGTTCGCACATCATGGCCTGTATATTCTCGACGACGGCCTTGACCTTGCTGATGTCATCGTAGCGCAGGCCGATAGTCTCGTTGATGCGGCGGTGACTCATCCGCGACGGGTTCTCGACCGTGATGGTCGTAAACACCGAATTGGGCACATACAGAGGCCGTCTGTCGAAAGTGCGAATGCGGGTCAGACGCCAGCCGATGTCTTCGACCGTACCTTCGATCTGCTTGTCCGGCGAACGTATCCACTCGCCGACGGCAAACGGACGGTCGAAATAGATCATCAGGCTGCCGAAAAAATTGGCCAGCAGATCCTTGGCGGCAAAGCCGATGGCGATCCCGCCGATGCCGCCGAAAGCCAATACCCCCTCGATCGAGAACCCCAGGCTTTGCAGGGCGACCAGGAATGTCGTGATCCATACCGCGATTCGTAAAAGCTGGGCGACGGCATCGGCTGTCGTCCGATCAATTTTCACGCCGCGCGCGTTTCGCCGCCGGATGATCGCCTCTTTCGCGTTGCCGATGAATCCCGTCAGGAACCAGCCCAGACAAACGATGACCCCGATGACGCGCACGGGATGAATGAACGCGAGAATGGCGGCATCCGTTTGCGCCTGCGCCATCTGACCGACGAACGAGATGCCGACCACCCAGACCAATACGGACAGTGGCCGCTTGGCGGAAGCCACCAGGGCCAGTTCCCAGAATGTATCCGCCTTGCGGGCCGCCTTGCCGAACCGCAGCAGCACATGGCGCAGCATGTAGTTGAAAACCACGATGGCAAGCACGACCAACAGCGCGTGCAGGGAAAACAGCGTCATGGCGTCCCCGCCAGCGAGATTCTCGAGCCAGGTTTCAAACCATTTCATGATTCACGCCTCCTGCCGGGTAACGAATGAGAGTGAAGGCGCGCATTCTAGGCCGTTTCATGCGTGATGGCATAAATATTTCTTCCCCGCGAATACTTTTTCTGGCGACGATTTCCTTCCTGGATGCGGCATTGTGCGCGGTATATGCTCGCAATGCCCTCTACACTACGACATCGCATCTTGCAGAGACCATACAGAGATTTTTTCATCATGAACAAGGCCCATAGCAAAATTCGATTCGGGGTCACCATCCCGGCATGCCCGGCCATTCTCACCCTGTTGATGGATGAACTGGGAAGCACGCTCGTCAACAGCAAAAAAATCGCCGAACTCGTCTGTCAGGACGCGGGGATCTCCGCCATCGTCATCCGCATGGCCAATTCGCCGCTCCACGGCAGTGGTCGCCGCATCGCCTCTATCGCAGACGCGATCAAGACACTTGGCTTCAGTGCCCTGATCAATCTGGTGCGGGAGGCGCTCCTGCAAAGCTCCATCAGCAGCAGCAGCACCTCGTTCGACCGTTTCTGGGACAGTTCACGCTATTCCGCCGTAGCCGGAAAACGGCTGGCTTCCATCATAGGCCGGGTCGATCCCAACACCGCCTACACCTTCGGACTGTTTCACGATTGCGGCATTCCCCTGCTCATGCAACGTTACCCGGAGTACAAGGATGTCCTGCGCGAAGCCAACAAGAATACCGACAAGATATTCACCGATGTTGAAGAAGAGGCCATCGGAACCAGCCACGCCATTATCGGTTATTACCTCGCGCGCGCCTGGGGCCTGTCGGACGCCATCACCCAGGGCATTCTCAATCACCATGACTATGCCCAACTCGGCGATCCGCGAAACATCAACAGCGAGGCACACCGCCTGATCGCCCTCAACGTGATGGCCGAGTACATCGCCAACACCCACCTGCGCTCGGTGCAGGACGTGGAATGGATGCGAGCGCGCGAATTCGTTGCCGTTTGCCTGGGCTATGTCGCCTCGGATCTGGACGACATCGTCGACGATCTGATTTTCCAGTTCGACGAAACCCTGGCTCAAAACCACGAAGAATAGAAACGGGCGGAAAATTTTCCGCCCTTGCCATTCTTCCGCTCAATCCGCGTCGATCTTCATGTCGTGCACGTTCAGGTACGACTCCTTGAAAAGCATGCTCGTCCGTTCGGCATCCGGGCGCGGCGTAAACAAGCTGACCACCGGCACGATCACCAGTCCCGCAAGCATCGCCAGCGCGCCCGCGTTAACCGGATTCATGAAGCCCGCGTTGGTCGGGGGGTTCATGAGGCCGTACACCCAGTTTCCGCATACCAGCCCTATCGCAAAGATGAAACACGCCCACACACTCGCCACCGTCGTGCGCTGCCAGTAAAGACCGTACAGGAAAGGCGCGATGAACGAACCCGCCAGCACACCCCAACTGAGTGCCATGAGTTGTGCGATGAATGTGATCTGCGACTTGTAGTTGATGAGCGCAATCACCGTCGAAACAAGCACGAAAGCCACGATGAGCACCCGGATCGACACGACCAGGCCCTTGGTGTTCATCTCCCGGATGTATCGACCCTTGAGAACATCCAACGTCATCGTGGAACTTGACGTCAGCACCAGCGCGCTCAGGGTCGACATCGACGCGCTCAACACCAGCACTACCACCAAGCCTATGAGCACTTCCGGTATCCCCTGGAGCATGGCTGGAATGATGGAATCGGGGATAGGCAACCCGGCGGATGTCTTTGGGAGACTTTCGGGGTTGAGCAGTCGGGCAAATCCGCCCAGGAAATAACTTCCCCCCGCCACCACTATTGCAAACAGGGTCGAAATGATGGCCCCGCGCCTGATTGCGTCGGTGCTCTTGATTGCATAGAACTTCTGCACCATCTGCGGCATCCCCCAGACGCCCAGTGAAGTCAGCACGAACACGCCCGCCAGATCCAACAGGTTGGTTCCGAAAATCGAAACGTATGCGCCATGCATTTCCGCCATGCCCGGCGCGTCGCTGGGTACCTGCGAAAGGGAGATCATCGCCTGCGTGAAGCCGCCATAATTCATCAGGACGGCGACGATCACCGCGACGATGCCGAACAACATGATGCAGCCCTGCACCACATCGTTGATGGCCGTTGCCACGTAGCCGCCCATGACCACGTAAACACAGGTCAGCGCCGCCATGACGATCACGCACCACTCGTAAGGCACGCCGAAGGCCATGTCGAAGAGCCTCGACAGGCCGTTGAAGACGCCCGCCGTATAGGGGGTCAAAAAAATGAAGATGATGGCGGCGGCGGCAATGCGCAGAGCCGGGCTTGAATAACGCGCGCCGAAGAATTCCGGCATGGTCTGCGCCCGCAGGTGATGCGTCATCGCCCGCGTCCGCGCTCCGAGCACATACCAGACCAGCAGGCTGCCGATGAAAGCATTGCCCAGCCCGATCCAGATCACCGACATGCCGTATTTCCAGCCGAACTGCCCAGCATAACCGACGAAGACTACCGCCGAAAAATACGAAGTGCCGTAGGCAAACGCGGAAAGCCACGGCCCGACCTTGCGCCCGCCAAGCACGAAACCATCGACATCACGCGTACTCTTGCGGGCATAAAAACCGATAAATATCGTCACGGCGATGAACGCCGCCATCATCAAAATCTTGAAAATCATTTCAGTCGCGCCAGTAGGTTAAATTTCAGAGATTCCCTGCACCCCCTGTCATTGCAGCGCGTAGCGAAGCAAAGTCGCTGCAATCCACACACCGCATGGATCCTGCGACTTCGCGCAGGATGACAAGTAGTGGATGCGGAGTTGTTCAGAGGTTCCTTAGTGTTCAGGAACAAGCTTCCTTTTCTCCCTTGTCCCGCATCAGCCAGGTAATCAGCAGCGGCAACAGGGAAACGAGAATGATCCCCACGATCACCAGTGAAAGATTGTTTTTCACCCGCTCGAGATTACCGAACCAGTACCCTGCCAGCGTGAGTGAAAAGCACCAGCCTAGCCCCCCTGCTATGTTGAACATCTGAAACCGGGAGTAAGTCATCGCGCCCACGCCCGCCACGAACGGCGCGAACGTGCGGAAAATCGGCAAAAAGCGGGAAATGACCAGCGTTTTGCCGCCATGCCGTTCATAAAAGGCATGCGTTTTCAACAGCGCATTTTTGTTGAAAAACCGGGAGTTCTCCCACTGGAATACCCTCGGCCCGATAAAACGGCCTATATGGTAGTTCACCGTGTTGCCCAAAACGGCCGCCGAACAGAGCGTCGCCAGCAGCAAGCCGATATGCATGCCGCCGTCCCCGCCGATCGCCGCCAGCGCCCCCGCCACGAACAACAGGGAATCTCCCGGCAGGAAGGGCGTCACCACGAAACCCGTTTCCGCAAAAATAATGAAGAACAATATGGCGTAGATCCATATGCCGTATTGAACGACCCACGCCCCCAGGTGCTGATCCAGATGCAGAACGATGTCGATAAAATGGGTCAAAAGTTCCATGTGATGAGAGGCCACGCCGAAAGGTTTGGATTCTACCTGAAGCGCCTCACACCTCAGCGCGCGCAAGGACGAAATTATGTACCGACGCCGCTCCGACCGTCTTGAGGCAATGGGCGAGCGCATCGAGCGAGGCGCCCGTGGTCATCACGTCGTCGACCACCATCACGCGCAAACCGTCGAAGCGACGGCGGCAGGCAAACGCGCCGCGCGGATTGGCAAGTCGGGCCTCGCGGTCGAGCATCGCCTGCGGTGGCGTGTGGCGACTGCGCACAACGCTCTCCTGTTCCAGCGGCAAACCGACTGCGCGGGTCAGCGGACGGGCGATTTCCAGCGCCTGATTGAAACCGCGCTCAGACAGGCGTCGCGGATGCAACGGCATGGGCACGACCACATCGGCCTCCGGCAAGCCTTGCATCGCGTCGACGAAGAACCGGGCCAGCGACAGACGATGACGGTACTTGAACGCGCGCACCAGCACATCCGCCGGAAAGGCATAGCTGTACAGCGCCTGCGTGCTGTCGAACGCCGGAGGATCGCGCAGGCAGCGCCCGCACATTTGCCCCTCCGGTGTGGGCAGCGCACAACATGGACAGGCAGGCCCATCATGGCGCGGCAACTCGCCCGCGCAATCGCCACACACGGGCACGCCCCCTTTCCCGCTTGCGGCAGGCGTTCCACACAGGCAGCAGTCCGGCGGGATCAGCCTGTCGGGCAGGGACGCAAGCAGACTCCACCCATCCCAATGCCCGTTTCGACACATTGACCGCGAGAATTTTCCAAGGATCTCCTGCATAACCCCTCCTGTCATTTCAGCGCGTAGCGGAGCGAAGTCGCTGCAATCTACACATCGCCTGGATCCTGCGACTTCGCGCCGGATGACGAGCGGTGGATGCAGAGGGCGGTGAGTAGCCTTCATTTGACTTGCTTTTGCTCACTGAACGAGAATCACGACTTCCCATTAGAGACCAAATCACACGCCATGACAAGCGAATCCCCCAACACGTTCTTCATCAAGCCTTCTTCGCCCGTCCCGGCGGAGTCCGTCACTGCCCGCTGGAAAATCGCCGACATCGAAGCCCTGTTCGCGCTGCCTTTCCTCGATCTGATGTTTCGCGCGCAGGAAGTACACCGCGCCCATTTCAAGGCGGGCGAAGTGCAACGTTCGACCCTGCTTTCGATCAAAACCGGCGGTTGCTCCGAGAACTGCGGTTACTGTTCGCAGTCCGCGCACCACCAGACCGGGCTTGCACGCGAAAGGTTGATGCCGCTCGACGAAGTGCTGGAACACGCCCGTGCCGCCAGGGAAAGCGGCTCCTCCCGCTTCTGCATGGGGGCGGCCTGGCGCAACCCCAACGAAAAAAACCTCGCCGCCGTCATCGAAATGGTGAGCGAAGTCAAGAAACTCGGGCTGGAAACCTGCGTTACTCTCGGGATGCTGGACGAGGAACAGGCCCGGCGGCTCGCTGAAGCCGGACTCGACTACTACAACCACAACCTCGACACCGCGCCCGAGCACTACGGCAATATCGTCACCACCCACACCCTGCAAGACCGGCTCGACACCATCGAAAAAGTGCGTGAAGCCGGGATCAACGTCTGTTCCGGCGGCATCGTCGGCATGGGCGAAGGGCAGGGGGGGCGCGCGGGTCTCATCGCCCAACTCGCCAACATGGAACCGCCGCCGGAATCCGTGCCCATCAACAAGCTCATCGCCTTTCCCGGCACGCCGCTTGCCGACTGTGCCCCCATCGACCCCTTCGATTTCGTTCGCACCATCGCCGTGGCGCGCATCACCATGCCCGAGAGCTTTGTGCGCCTTTCGGCGGGCCGCGAACAGATGAGCGACGAATTGCAGGCGTTGTGCTTCATGGCAGGGGCCAACTCCATCTTCTACGGCGAACGGCTCCTGACCACCGGCAACACCGACGCCGACGCCGACATGCGCCTTTTCGCCCGCCTCGGCCTCGTCGCCATCTGACCGGGCGGTACGCGGCGTGGACTCTCCCCAGGACTTTCGCCTGGATCACGCCCTGCTGCGGCGGCGGCTTCGGCAGGCGGGCGCGCGGGATGGTGAGACCGACTCCGATTTTCTCGCCCGCGAAATTGCCCGCCGCATGGATGAACGGCTCGACCTCATCCGCATCGCTCCACGCCGTATTCTCGACCTCGGCTGCGGCGCGGGCCATGATCTCGTGCGTCTCGGAGAGCGTTACCCCAGGGCCGTGCGGGTCGGGGTCGATCTCGTCGAAACTCTGCTTGCCCAGGCGCGGCGCGTTCCTGCGGCGATTGCCGGGCGCGATAAATCGCGCCCCTACGGTGCATTGCGTGCGTTGTTTGCCCCGTTGCGCGCAACGCCCCTACCCGTGGTTGCCGCAGACGCCGCGCGGCTACCGCTCGCGGACGGCTCAATCTCCCTCGTCTGGGCCAATCTGATGCTGCCCTTCATCGACGATCCCCTGCCTGTTTTCCGCGAAATGTGCCGGGTGACTGAAACGGACGGACTCGTCATGTTCTCCAGCCTCGGCCCGGACACCTTGCGGGAACTGCGCGAGATTCTTCCCGCGCATGCGGGTGCGCGCGTACACCGTTTCATCGACATGCACGATCTGGGCGATATCCTCATCGCGGCGGGCTTTTCCGATCCCGTGATGGACATGGAGATGCTCACGCTGACCTACGGCAGCCTCGACGAGCTTTTCGCCGACCTGCGCGCCAACGCCGCCAACAACGCCGCGCTCGCCCGCCCGCGCGGCCTGTGTGGGCGCACCGCCTGGGAACAATCCCGCGCGCTCTACGAACAACGTCGCCGCGAGGGTCAACTGCCGGTCACGGTCGAAATCATCCAGGGCCACGCCTGGAAATCCGCAAGCACGGGAAAACAGCCGAAATCCGGAACACGCCCTGACGATCGCGCCGTTGTGCGTTTTCATCCTCGCCCGAGTGAAGCGAGGTAGTCGTTTCCTCGGAGTGCTAAATCCCCTCTACGCCAGCCCATCAAGATACCGCTCGGCATCGAGCGCCGCCTGACAGCCGCTCGCGGCGCTGGTGATGGCCTGTTTGTAAATCGGGTCCTGCACGTCGCCGGCGGCGAAAACGCCGGGGATGCTGGTCTGGGTGGCATCGCCCTTGTTTCCGCCTCGGGTGATGACGTAGCCGCCGTCCATGTCGAGTTGACCGGCGAAAATGTCGGTGTTGGGCTGATGCCCGATGGCGATGAATACGCCGTATACGGCAACTTCGCGCGCCTGCCCGTCCGTCACGTTGCGGATGCGCATGCCGGTGACGCCGGAGTCGTCCCCAAGCACTTCATCCAGGGTGTGATCGAGCGTCAGTTCGATTTTTCCGGCGGCAACCTTTTCCATCAATTTGTCGACCATGATCTTTTCGGCGCGGAATGCCTGACGACGATGCACGAGCGTGACCTTGCGCGCGATGTTGGCAAGGTAGAGGGCTTCTTCCACGGCGGTGCTGCCGCCGCCGATGACGGCAACGTCCTGATTACGATAGAAAAAACCATCGCAGGTGGCGCAGGCCGATACGCCGCGTCCGGCGAACTTCTCCTCGGACGGCAGCCCAAGGTAGCGGGCCGTGGCCCCCGTGGCGATGATGAGGGCGTCACAGGTGTACTGGCCGGAGTCGCCCATCAGACGAAACGGGCGTTCCGTAAGTTTTGCCGTGTGAATGTGGTCGAACACGATCCGGGTGTTGAAGCGTTCGGCGTGCTTCTGGAAGCGCGCCATCAGATCCGGCCCCTGGACGCCATCGGCGTCCGCCGGCCAGTTGTCGACTTCGGTCGTGGTCATGAGTTGCCCCCCCTGGGCAAGCCCCGTGACGAGCAGGGGAGCCAGATTGGCGCGGGCTGCATAGACGGCGGCGGTATAACCGGCGGGGCCGGAACCGAGAATAAGGAGGCGGGAATGGGTGTGTTCGATGGTCATGATGGGTACTGATGGGATGCATATAGAAAGCGTTGAACGGATTAGTGATTATAATCCGGGAAACCCGAAGCCCGAATCTGCCACAAAGCGAATGCCAACGGGGCAAGATACGGTTATACTGGGAAAAGTTTCTTCATTGGGCCGTGCAGGCCGGATATTCCGGTTTCACGGTTCCTGGGAATCCTCTCCGCGTGGGAGTAGTATTTGTGAGCACGCAAGGGGTGGATATATTGCAACTTCTTTCATGTAATTCACTGTCCTATGAATCGGCCTGCTCTCGTTTCGACCACTGCGTTGAAAACTTTCCCGCTGTTTGCCGGGTTGTCCGACGAAGTGTTGAGTTCAATCGCCCAGGTAGCCATGATGCGGCATTTTCCGCGTGGGCAATCGGTGGTACGCGCAGGTGAGCGTACCGATTATGTCTACTTTGTCCTGACGGGCAGCCTCAAGGTCGTGGTGAGCGACGAGGATGGGCGCGAAGTCATCCTTTCCATCCTGGGCCAGGGGCAGATTTTTGGCGAGATGGGGATGTTCGGCGATCAGCCCCGTTCCGCCTCGGTGGTTCCCGTGGTGGCCTCCGATCTGGTGACGGTGACGAAACAGTCTTTCCGCCAGTTGATGCAGGATCATTTCGAGGTTGCCTGGCGCATCATGTGCAACCTCGCCGAGCGTCTGCGCGATGCCGACCGCAAGATCGAGAGCCTGGCCCTGATGGATGTCTATGGCCGCGTGGCGCGTCTGCTGCTGGAGATGGCCGAGGATGTCAACGGTGAAACCGTCGTGGCGCACAAGATTTCCAAGCAGGACATCGCCCGCATGATCGGCGCTTCGCGCGAAATGGTCAGCCGGGTGATGAAAGACCTCGGCCAGCAGGGACTGATCGAGGAGACGCCGCACGGCATCATCCTGCACGAGCGTCTGGGCAGCAACGCCTGAATCGTTGCGGCGCTGCGCTGCCGAGCCATTCAACCAGACTTTCGCCTGCTCAGGGCGGCGAGAGCTTGGTTGGGTTTTTGCGTCGTTGGTTTCGATGAGTTCGGGAGCCGGAGGCGAGGCGCTATAATCGAATATTTCGCCTCTCCGAGTTTCTGATGCCTCCCCGTTCTCCGCCTCGACCCTTGCCCGAAAGAGTTCCCCTGTTGTTGCGGGAGGCGCGCTGGTTGGCGCTGGGGGTCATGTCGCTCTATATCGGCCTGGTTCTGTTCGGCTACGACAAGGCCGATCCGGGCTGGTCGCACGCCTCGGCGGCGAGCGTGAGCAATCCGGGGGGGCGTTTCGGAGCCTGGCTCGCCGATGTGCTGCTCTACCTGCACGGAATTTCGGCCTGGTGGTGGGTGGTTTTCCTCGGTTATGCGCTGGTATGGGGGTTTCTCCGTCTGCGCGGCCGCCTGACGCTCGATCGCCGGTCGTTTTTCGTCATCCTGCTCGGTTTCTTCGTAGTGTTGTTGAGCAGCAGCGCATTGGAAAATATGCGCTTCCTCGGCCTGTTTGAGCCGACTTTCAGTTTGCCGGACAAGCCCGGCGGAATGCTCGGTTCCGTGTTCGGGGAGTTGATGCAGCAAAATTTCGGTTTTGTCGGCAGCGCCTTGCTGTTGGTGGCTTTGCTGGCAGCCGGTTTGTCGCTCTTTACCGGGATTTCCTGGCTGTCCATCGCCGAGGGCATCGGCGGGATGCTGGAACGGCTCGTCCTGGGCGTGTTCGCGTTCTTCCAGGCTTGCCACGACAGGCTGGTGGGACGCAGGCTTGCCACCAAGCGCGAGGAAACGGTACAGATCCGCCGCAAGAAAAAAGGCGAGCAGGCCTTGACCGCCCCGTTGCGAATCGAGCCGGGCGTGTCGGAAGCGCCTCGTTCGTCCCGTGCCGACAAGGAACGCCAGCGTCCGCTCTTTACCGATGATAGCAACTGCATTCCGTCGCTGAACCTGCTCGATGCCGCGTCGAACACCGGAGAGTTGCCTTCGACCGAGACGCTTGAATTCACCTCCCGCCTGATCGAAACCAAGCTTGCCGACTTCGGGGTCGAGGTCAAGGTGCTGGCGGCCTATCCGGGACCGGTCATCACCCGTTACGAGGTCGAACCGGCGGTCGGGGTCAAGGGCGCGCAGGTGGTCAATCTCGGCAAGGATCTGGCGCGCGCGCTCTCGCTGGTGTCGATCCGTGTGGTCGAAACCGTGCCCGGCAAGTCGTGCATGGCCTTTGAATTGCCCAACGCCCGTCGTCAGGTCGTGCGCCTGTCGGAAATCCTCGGCTCGAAGGTCTACAACGACATGGGCGCAGTGTTGACCGTGGCACTGGGCAAGGACATCAGCGGACAACCGGTGGTGGCCGACCTTTCCAAAATGCCGCACCTGCTGGTGGCGGGTACGACCGGCTCCGGCAAATCGGTGGGACTCAACGCCATGATCCTGTCCCTGCTCTACAAGAGCGCGCCGGATCAGGTGCGCCTCATCATGGTCGACCCGAAGATGCTGGAACTGTCGATCTACGAGGGCATCCCGCACCTGCTGGCGCCGGTGGTGACGGACATGAAACACGCCGCCAACGCGCTCAACTGGTGCGTGGGCGAAATGGACAGGCGCTACCGGCTCATGGCGGCAGTTGGCGTGCGCAATCTGGCTGGGTTCAACAAGGTCGTGCTCGATGCGCGCAAGGCGGGCAAGCCGCTCACCAATCCGTTCTCGATCACTCCGGAGGAACCCGAGCGGATCGAGCCGATGCCGTACATCGTGGTGGTAGTCGATGAACTGGCCGACATGATGATGGTGGTGGGCAAGAAGGTGGAGGAATTGATTGCCCGACTGGCGCAGAAGGCGCGCGCCGCCGGGATTCACCTGATTCTCGCCACGCAGCGCCCGTCGGTCGATGTCATCACCGGGCTGATCAAGGCCAACGTGCCGACCCGGATTGCTTTCCAGGTGTCGAGCAAGATCGACTCGCGCACCATCCTCGACCAGATGGGGGCCGAAACCCTGCTCGGCATGGGCGACATGCTCTACCTCGCGCCGGGCACGGGCGTGCCGGTGCGGGTGCACGGCGCGTTCGTTGCCGATGGCGAGGTGCACAAGGTCGTCGACTATCTCAAGAAAACCGGGCAGCCCGATTACGTGGAAGGAATCCTGACGCCCATCTCGGACGATCCGGACGATTTCGGCTTCGATGGCGAAGGCGGCAACGGCAACGGCGAGTCCGACGAGTTGTACGACAAGGCGGTCAATATCGTCATCAAGACGCGCAGACCGTCGATTTCGCTGGTGCAACGCCATTTGCGCATCGGCTACAACCGCGCAGCCCGCCTCATCGAAAAAATGGAACGCAATGGGGTGGTCTCGCCAGTGGGCGCCAGCGGCAACCGTGAAGTGCTGGCTCCGCCAATCTCGGAAGAGGAATGAACAATATGAAAGGTCGTCGTGGCGCATTCGGTGTTGGAGCGGGCTTACTCGCCGTTTCCCTGTTTTTGATGGCTGGCAGCGCAATGGCTGCGGGCGCGGTGGACAGCCTGCGGCAGTTCGTCTCTTCGACCCGTGGGGCCGAAGGCGAATTTCGGCAAACCGTCAGCGGGAACGCGGGGCAACCGCCACAGCAGGCTTCCGGCAAGTTCTCCTTTGCGCGTCCCGGCAAGTTCCGCTGGGAATACGATCTGCCGTACCCGCAACTCCTGGTGGCCGACGGCAGGCAGTTGTGGTCGTGGGATCGTGATCTCCGGCAGGTGACGGTTCGTCCGCTCGGGGATGCCCTGGGCGCGACGCCTGCCGGAATCCTGTTCGGCGGCGGGGAACTCGAACGCGACTTCATTCTGACCGAGGCCGCAGTGGGCGAGGGGATGGACGGCGGCAAAAAACTTGCCTGGGTCGAAGCCCGTCCACGTCAGGCGGCAACCGAAGAGGGCGTTTCCACCAGCGGTTTCCAGTTCTTTCGTTTCGGTTTCGACGGCAAACGCCTGCACCGCCTGATGCTGCTGGACAACTTTGGGCAGACCACAGTGATCGAGTTCGCCAACCTGCGCCTCAATCCTTCGTTCGCCTCGAACCATTTCCATTTTGAGCCGCCCGCCGGGGTGGATATCCTCGGCGATCCCTCGCCGCCGAAATGAACGACGAACCCGATCTTTTCGGAGCGAGTGCTCCTGCCACGCAGGAGAAGAAGAAGGTCGTTGCGAGCGCAGCGAAGCAATCCATGAGCAGCCCCTCTGCGCAGGGGAAAAAGCCTGTCGATTTCGGTCCCGGCAAATCGTCCCGTGGGCCGGTGCCGGTTCCCCTGGCCGAGCGCATGCGTCCGGCCTCGCTCGACGAAGTGGCGGGGCAGGCGCATCTTCTCGGGCCGGGCAAACCCCTGCGGCTCGCGTTCGAGTCGGGCAAGCCGCATTCGATGATCCTCTGGGGACCGCCGGGAGTCGGCAAAACCACGCTGGCCCGGCTGATGGCCAAGGGGTTCGACGCGGATTTCATCGCCTTGTCGGCGGTGTTCTCCGGCGTCAGGGAAATCCGCGAGGCGGTGGCGCATGCCGAAGCCGCTCGCACACTGGGGCGGCACACCCTTCTTTTCGTCGATGAAGTGCACCGCTTCAACAAGGCGCAGCAGGATGCCTTCCTGCCCTTCGTGGAACAGGGACTCGTCACCTTCATCGGCGCGACGACGGAAAACCCCTCGTTCGAGGTCAACGCGGCGCTGCTTTCAAGGGCGGCAGTCTACGTGCTGGAGGCGCTCGACGCCGAGGCGATGACGGAGCTTTTCGAGCGTACTTGCCGCTGTGCCTGCCCGGAACTCGCCTTCATTGATGAGGCGCGCGAACGCATGATCGGCTTTGCCGATGGGGACGCCCGTCGGTTGATGAACCTCATCGAACAGGTACAGATTGCCGCCGCGACCACCGGAGAAAATCCGGTCACGGCGCATTTTGTCGAGCAAACGCTCTCGCGCGACCTACGCCGCTTCGACAAGGGAGGCGAGGCGTTTTACGACCAGATTTCCGCCCTGCACAAATCGGTGCGCGGTTCCGACCCGGACGCGGCGCTGTACTGGATGTGTCGCATGCTCGACGGCGGCGCCGATCCGCTCTACCTGGGACGGCGGATCGTGCGGATGGCCACGGAAGACATCGGGCTGGCCGACCCGCGCGCGCTTGCCATTGCGCTCGATGCCTGCGCGGCCTTCGAGCGCCTTGGCTCTCCCGAAGGCGAACTGGCGCTGGCCGAAGCCGTCGTGTTCATGGCCTGCGCCGCCAAATCGAACGCCGTCTACATGGCCTACGGCGCGGCGCGGCGCTTCATCAAGCAGAGCGGTTCATTGCCCGTGCCGTTGCATTTGCGCAACGCGCCAACCAAACTGATGAAGGAACTCGGCTACAGCCACGGCTACCGCTACGCGCACGACGAGCCGCAAGCCTACGCTGCCGGAGAGCAATACCTGCCCGATGGCGTGGAGTCACCCAACTGGTATCGGCCTACGCCATACGGCATGGAAGCAAAGATCAAAGAGAAGCTTGCCCATCTGCGCCGACTCGACGCTCAGGCGAAGAGAGCGGGGGCGGGGTGCGAAGGCAATCCGGGCGCGGCGGCGACCGACGATGGCGTGATCCGACACGAAACGCTCCATCGGGATCAATGACGCAGGCGGAACGAACGGGCGTCGACGGAACGGCGAACAGGCGTTGACGGAACGGGCCGAAAAACAACGGCTCCCCATAAGGGAGCCGTCTCGGTGCGATGCCGTCTCAGTGCGGCAGATTGTACGAGATGGAAAAGCGGGTGTACTCCGCTCGCGCCCGTGCAGCCTTGTCGGGCATTCCGGCGGCATCTGCATAGTCGATCAATTCCTGGAGCCAGCGCGCCATCAACTGCACGCCTTCATCGCTTTGAACCAGGCCGCAAAGCACCTGGCCCGCCATGACATCAGGAATTCCTTCAAACTCGGCGATCAAGGAAACCTCATCATCTGTGAGGTCGCAATAATCGAGGCAATCACGCATGGATAGCATTGTAAAACCCCCCCTTCCTGCAAAAGACAGCCTCTTCTGATGAGGCCTTGCTATAAGACTATGTCAAACTGACGCGAAAACAAGGAAATATTCCACGAACTTCCTCGATTTCGCCAAGCGACCAACATAATTAAAGTCAATACAACTCCATGCAATCGCGCGCCGACAATATCGACACGGCTCCAATTATAGTACATTGCTGGCTGTCTTGGTCGACTTCGTGAATTTTTTTGACCTACGATCCATACGTCACTTATACAGGACGCATTTCCATGCTTGACATCCAGATGCTACGCGGCCAACTCGATGCCGTAGTGGCCCGTCTCTCCACCCGTGGCCTACAGTTGGACACGACCGCTTTTCTTGCCCTCGAGGAAGAACGCAAGGTTCTCCAGACCCGTACCCAGGAATTCCAGGCACGGCGCAACAGTCTTTCCAAACAGATCGGCATCCTGAAGGGCAGGGGAGAAGACGCCTCGGCGGCGCTGGCCGAAGTCGGGCGTCTTGGCGACGAACTCGACCGCTGTGAACAAGCCCTGCCGGCGTTGCTCGAACGGATGAACGCCTTTCTTGCCGAACTGCCGAATTTGCCGCAGGACAGCGTGCCGGTGGGTGCGGATGAGACCGCGAACGTCGAGATTCGCCGTTGGGGCGCGCCGCCCGTGTTCGACTTCGAGGTACGCGATCACGTCGACGTTGGCGCGGCGCTAGGGCTGGATTTCGAGACGGCCGCAAAACTTTCCGGTGCGCGCTTCAGTTTCATGCGTGGTCAGGTTGCGCGGCTGCACCGGGCGCTTGCCCAGTTCATGCTCGACACCCATACCCGCGAGCACGGCTATACCGAGTGCTATACCCCATACATCGTCAATCGGGAGGCGCTCGAAGGCACGGGCCAATTGCCCAAGTTCCGGGACGACATGTTCTGGGTTTCCCGTGGCGGCGACGAGCAGGCGCGCGAGCAATACCTGATCTCCACCTCGGAAATATCGTTGACCAACAGCGTGCGCGAACAGATTCTGCCCATCGACGCCTTGCCGCTCAAACTCACCGCTCACAGCCCGTGCTTCCGTTCCGAGGCCGGCGGTGGTGGGCGCGACGTGCGCGGCATGATTCGCCAGCACCAGTTCGACAAGGTCGAGATGGTGCAGATCGTTCACCCGGAGAGAAGCGACGCCGCCCTCGAAGAAATGGTCGGTCACGCCGAAGCCATTCTGCAAAAACTCGGCCTGCCGTACCGCGTCATCGTGCTGTGTACGGGCGACATGGGTTTTTCTGCCGCAAAAACCTATGACCTCGAAGTCTGGCTGCCCGCGCAGAACGCCTACCGAGAGATATCCAGTTGTTCCAACTGCGAGTCCTTCCAGGCCCGCCGCATGCAGGCGCGTTTTCGTAACGCCCAGGGCAGGAACGCGCTCGTGCACACCCTCAATGGATCGGGCCTAGCGGTCGGGCGCACGCTGGTGGCGGTGTTGGAAAACTTCCAGCGCGCCGATGGTTCTGTCGTGGTACCCGAAGTCCTGCGGCCCTACATGGGCGGGATGGAGGTGATGACTCCGGAGGTCTGAATGCATCCACCGCTGGTCATCCTGCGCGAAGCCGCAGGATCCATGCGATGTGTGGAGTGCAGCGACTTCGCTTCGCTACGCGCTGCAATGACAGGAGGGGTTGAGCAGAGGTGCCTTACGGCACGGGTTGCGACACGCGCACGCCCGAAGTGGCCTGGGCATTGAACTGGAAGCCGGGAGGTTGCGGCGCGTCTGCATCGGCTTCGGCCAGCAGGGGACGCTCGACCGGATAGGAATAGCGGAGGATGTCGTAAAAATTGCGAACGTTTTCCGCCATGATGAGCGCCTCGCCGCCGCGCACCGGCCCCGTCTTGAACTGGGAGGCGTACTGGGGTTGTGCCAGCAGGGGCAGCACGGATTTCAAGTCTACCCACACGGCATCGTTCTTGCCGAGCGTGCGGGCCAGTTTGCGGGCGTTGTTGAGGCCGCCGGGGCCGATGTTATACGCGGCGGTGGTCATCCACAGGCGGTCGGGGTATTGAACCTCTTCCGGGAGTCTTCGCTGCAACATGGAAAGATAACGCGCCCCGCCGAGGATGGACTGTTTTGGGTCGAGACGATTTTCGACACCGAGTCGGTTGGCGGTATCGACCGTCAACATCATCATGCCCCGCACGCCGGTATAGGACGTTGCTTCCGGGTCCCAGTGCGATTCCTGGTAGGAAACCGCAGCCAGATAGCGCCAGTCGATGCCGGTTTGTTTTTCGGCCTCCTGGAAATGGGAGAGGTAGCGTGGCAGGCGGTTCTGGATACGCTTGTGAAAAACCGCAAAGTCGTAGCGATCGAGACGGCGGATGTGGCCGAAATAGCGATCTGCGGTGCCGGCGAGCAAGCCGTTGCCGGCTGACTCGTTGAGAAAGGCATTGATTTCGCTGGACAACCCGCCGTCGGCTTGCAGCGACATTGCCCAGGATACCGTGCTCTTGAACGGCAGATCGTAGACGACGGCCAGTTTTGGCGACAAGCGTTTGGCGAGCGCGTAATTCACCTGATCGGTTGCCAGGAGGTCGATCCGGCCATTCGCCACCTGCATGAGCAGATCCTGGTCGTCGGAATGTGGAGCGGGATGGACGATTTCCAGATCGGGGATGCGTTGCCTGAGCGTTTCCATCAACCAGGCGAGTTTTGTGCCCTGGCGCACCGTGACGACCCGTCCGGCCAGATCGCTGTCACGCAGGGTTGTCCGGCGACCGGCGCGACCGACCAGTACGAAATCGATCTCGCGCAACCCGGTCGTCCAGGCCAGGGGCAGGTGGCGATCGGGAGTCAGACCGGCTGCCGCCAGATGCGCCTGACCATTGATGACGGCTTCGAGCGCGTGTTCCGTATCCGGATAGGGCAGGAAACGCACCGGCACGCCCAGGCGTTTCCCGAGCGTGACCAGCAGATCGTGCTCGAAACCTGCATAGGTTCCCCGCTCATCCGAGTGGTAGGAGAGCGCATCGACGCGCGTTGCCACCCGCAGTTCACCCAGGCTGCGGAAATCCGCGATGCGTGAACGGGAAGGGCTGACGACGGCCATGATGATGGCTGCAATCAGGAGCGCGGCGAAGCTGGCGAAGATTGTGTGAGAAAGGCGCAAGCGAGTACCCGTATGAGTGGACTTGGTCGATTATGCCTGCCTTGGAGGTTCTGCGCGAACTGGGCGACAACAAACACACGCTCACGCATGTGAGGCAGACGCTGGCGGGAGAGACATGGTCGACCGCCGCAACGGATATTCCCCCTGTCGCAGTCCTGGGCGCTACCGGAAAACCGCACACCGACTTTCTTTTTCTGTCGGGTTGCCTATAATTTCGCGGTTCGAGTGGAGAGATGGCCGAGCGGTTGAAGG
>Ga0099364_10003477_pt1 | contig 24431 bp, 20 predicted proteins | sample TergutTh196P3_FD_73070 | JGI IMG/M metagenome (GOLD analysis project Ga0099364, IMG submission 73070) | Microcerotermes parvus P3 segment gut microbial communities from Pointe-Noire, Republic of the Congo - Th196 P3 | ecosystem: Host-associated > Arthropoda: Insects > Digestive system > Gut ...
GAGAGGGTCGCGCTCAATATGCCGATACAGGGGACGGCGGCGGATATAATAAAAATCGCGATGATAAATGTGTCGAACCGATTGAAGTCCGAGAGTTTGGCCGGGCGGTTGATTTTACAGGTGCATGACGAGCTTATCGCCGAGTGCCCGGAGCATGAGGCGGACGCGGTCAGCCGGGTTTTGCGCGAGGAAATGGAAAATGCGGCGCAGCTCCTGGTCCCTCTGGCGGCCGAAACCCGTGCGGGGAAAAGCTGGCATGACGTGAAGTAGAGTTGAGAGTTGAGAGAGGAGAGTTGAGAGTTGGGGATGCCGGAACCTACCCATCGTCCAATTCCCCTCTGGGGAGAGGTGCCGCGTCAGCGGCGGGGTGGTTCCACCGCAAGAGGTATAGTATATGATCCGCATTGCAACAGAAGATGACATGCCTCGGATATTGGAAATCGAACGGGAGGCCATATCGCCGCCGTGGACGCACGGCGGGCTTCTGAGCGAGATATACAACGAAGATTCGTTTTTTGCTGTGTGGGACGCGCAGACCGCCACCGCCCCCCAAATACTTGGCTTTGTGATCCTGCGCCGCGCGGCGGACGAGGGCGAGCTGTTCCAGATAGCGGTCGAAGCGGCTCATCGGCGGAGCGGCGTCGCGGACGCGCTGATGGAAGCCGCGCTTGATTGGGCGCGCGGTTGCGGGATAAGCAAGACATTCCTTGAGGTGCGCAAAAGCAACGCCGCCGCAATTTCGCTGTACGCTAAGCATGGGTTCAAAGAGATGTCCCTGAGAAAAGAGTATTATGACGAGCCGGTTGAAGATGCGGTAATATTCGTAAGGAACTGACGGGAAATATCATATTTATTCTTCATTTTTTATTTACATAAATCTGTCCATAATGTACTATGTTCAGGGGATGGGGCTGCCATGATAATCCTATCAATCGAGACTTCATGCGATGAAACGGCGGTCGCCGTGACCCGCAACGGGCGCGAGGCGTTGGCGGACGAGCTTATTTCACAAGCGGACATGCATTCGCTATATGGCGGCGTCGTGCCTGAGATCGCATCGCGCAATCATGCGGCGCACATAGGCAGGCTCACCGAATCAGCCATGAAAACCGCCGGGATAACTAAGGATCAAATCGAAGCCGTCGCCGTGACTTATGCGCCGGGGCTTATCGGGGCACTGCTCGTCGGCGTAAACTTCGCAAAAGGTTTGGCTATGTCGCTCGGCGTCCCGCTCATACCGGTACACCATATCAGGGGGCACATCGCGGCGAATTATATCGCGTACCCGGAGCTTTCCCCGCCGTTTCTGTGCATCATCGTATCGGGCGGCAACAGCATCATCGCGGACGTGCGCGGATATACCGATATCAGCATAATAGGCCGATCGCGTGACGACGCGGCAGGCGAATGCTTTGACAAAGCCGCCCGCGTGCTTGGCTTAGGATACCCCGGCGGGCCAGCGCTGGACAAACTGGCTCAAAGCGGCGGGGACGAAACGCTCTTTGCCCTGCCCCGTCCGGTCATCGCGGGATTTCCTTACGACATGTCGTTTTCCGGTTTGAAAACGGTCGTGGTCAATATCGCGCACAATGCGGAACAGAAAGGCGAAACGCTCGACAAGGCTTCGCTTGCGGCATCATTTGCAGCGGCGATGAGCGATATCCTCGTCCCTCGCGTCATGGCGGCGGCAAACGAGTTCGGGCGTGAAAAAATAGCTATAGCCGGAGGAGTCGCCGCGAATTCGCGAATTCGCGCGGATTTCCTTAAAGCGGCGGAGGCGGAGGGCAAGACCCTGTTCATACCTCCGCTCAGGCTATGCGGCGACAATGCGGCTATGATAGGCTGTCAGGGGTACTACGAATATCTGGCGGGCGTGCGCGCAGGCATGGACTTGAACGCATATGCGACGATGGACGCGGACAAGCCGCAGTTTATAATGCAGAATGCAGAATGCAGAATTGATCTAGAGTATCATAAAAAAGGTTAGTAACTACTCAGGATGTGTCATAAGTCTCACGGTTTCGTCGTTGCGAGGAGCAAAGCGACGTGGCAATCCAGAAAGAAACATAACAATCGGTGCAAAAAGGCTGGATTGCTTCGCTGCGGTTCGCAAAGACGATGGGTTCTGAGCAGTTACAAAACTTAAGACATCGTAGGGAGAGGGCGCATGTGGGTTTCCGATAAATGGGCAGATTATGAGCTGCTTGACTGTTCCTGCGGCGAAAGGCTGGAGCGCTGGGGCAGCTATACTCTTGTAAGGCCGGATCCGCAGGCGATATGGAAGACGCCGAAAGACCATCCCGGATGGGAAGCGTCGGACGCGTATTACGAGCGGTCGTCGTCCGGTGGTGGACGCTGGAGCGACAACGGTTTGCCGGACAGATGGCGGGTCGGCTACGGAGATTTGTCATTCAACGTCAGTTTGATGAATTTTAAACATACCGGACTTTTCCCCGAACAAGCGGTAAATTGGGAGTATATCTCAGGGAAGATACATTCCGCCAGCCGCGGCATCAGCGTCCTGAACCTGTTTGCCTACACCGGGGGCGCGACGCTTGCCGCTGCCTCTGCGGGCGCCTCCGTATGCCATGTGGATGCGGCGCGCGGCATGGTCGCGCGGGCGAAGGAGAATGCGGAGGCTTCCGGCCTTTCGGACAAGCCGATACGTTGGATCGTGGACGACTGCATAAAATTCGTCGAACGCGAAATTCGGCGCGGACGCAAGTACGACGCGCTGATAATGGATCCGCCCTCGTATGGCAGGGGGCCGTCCGGCGAGGTTTGGAAGCTGGAGGACGGGCTGTACGATTTTGTCGGGCTGTGCTCGAAGGTCATGAGCGACGATCCCTTGTTCGCGCTCATCAATTCATACACGACCGGCCTGTCGCCCTCCACGTTGACTTATATAGCGCAATCGCTGCTCGGCGGATGCGCGGAGAGCCGCGAACTGGGCCTTCCGGTGAAGTCAAGCGGCATGCTGCTGCCATGCGGGTCGTCATGCAGATGGGAAGCGGGAGAGTTGAGAGTTGAGAGTGTTTGTACGGCACATCCAACGTCCTGATTATAGGGACGACCGCCCTCGGTCGTCCGCTCGTGCAGATGTTGTTGTACACTGAGAGGAAACCCTTATAATGGACGCAATTATCAAAACTGAAAATCTGGAATTTTCGTACAATCAAATGGATGGCGGCGAGCCTAAGATGGTTCTTGACAATCTCAATCTTGAGATAGAAAAGGGCACTTTTGTCGCGGTATTGGGGCATAATGGCTCGGGCAAGTCCACTCTTGCCAAGCATTTCAATGCCATTCTCCTGCCTAAAGGCGGGCGCGTTTACGTCGGAGGCGCCGATACATCAAACGAGGCACTGCTCCTTGAAATACGCAGGCAGGTGGGCATGGTTTTCCAAAACCCCGACAATCAGATTGTAGCCACCGTCGTTGAGGAAGACGTCGCTTTTGCCCCCGAAAACCTCGGATGCCCGCCGGACGAGATACGGCGCCGCGTTGACGAAGCCCTTAAAATCGTGGATATGTACGAATACCGCAAGCATGCCCCCCACTTGCTCTCAGGCGGGCAAAAACAGCGCGTGGCGATTGCCGGCGTGCTTGCTATGGGTCCGGAGTGCATCGTTTTCGATGAGCCGACCGCAATGCTCGACCCGCGCGGCAGGGAGAGCATAGTCAAGGTCATACGCGATTTGCGTGACAATCATGGCGTAACGGTCGTGCTGATCACGCACCATATGGAAGAGGCTATTGACGCCGACAGGGTCGTGGTCATGCTGGATGGCGAAATAGCCCTGGACGGCCCTCCGAGCGAGGTGTTCTCTGATATCGACAGCCTGCGGAAAGCGGGCCTGAGCGTCCCAGAGACGATCATGATACTGCGCGAATTAAAAGATGACGGATTCGATATCCCCCTTGACGCATTCACGGTCGAGGAATGCGCGCAGGCTATATTCACCGCCGTCAATCAGTGTACAAATAACGAGGAGAGTTGAGCCATTGCCGATACTCAGTACGGAAAAACTTACGCACACCTATAGCATAGGCACGCCGTTTGAACGTGTTGCCATCCGCGACGTCGATTTCGAGGTGGACAAGGGTGAATACCTCGGAATCATCGGGCATACCGGTTCGGGCAAATCGACATTTATCCAACACTTGAACGGGCTTTTGAAACCGACGTCCGGGCATGTGTATTTCAACGGGCAGGACATCCATGCATCGAAGGAACAAACGAGGAAAGTAAGGTTTGACGTCGGACTGGTATTCCAGTATCCGGAATATCAGCTTTTCGAGCAAACCGTATTTGAGGATATCGCTTTCGGCCCCAAAAACATGGGATTGCCTGAACCGGAAGTCCGTGAGCGCGTCTTGGAAGCGGCTGGGTTTGCCTTGCTGGACGTGGCCTTGCTTGACAAATCGCCGTTTGAGCTGTCCGGCGGGCAGAAGAGGCGCACGGCAATCGCGGGCGTCATAGCGATGCATCCGGAAATATTGATACTCGACGAACCGACGGCCGGGCTGGACCCGCGCGGGCGGGCGGAGATCATCAGGAACGTCATGAACTACAAGAATGCGCATAACGCAACGATAATACTAGTGACCCACAGCATGGAGGAAATCGCTCGGAATGCCGACAGGATCGTAATATTTGAAAGAGGCAGCGCCGTCATCAACGGGACGCCTGCACATGTGTTTTCCGAGAGCGAACGGCTTGCGGCGATGGGGCTCTCCGCTCCGAAAGCTTCATTGGTCGCCCAACGATTGAATGCGATGGGATTGCCCGTAAGCCAGGAGATTTACACCATCCCGCAGCTCCGCTCGGCGTTGAGTTCGCTTCGCGAAATGCAGAATGCAGAATGCAGAATGCAGGATTTGGAAACGGGGGACGCGAAGCGTGCAGGGAATATGGAGCATACGGAAGGGGGATGGCACGGTGCTTAAAGATATTACATTGGGTCAGTATTTTCCTGGGTCCACGATTGTGCACAGGCTTGACCCGCGCACCAAACTTGTCCTCACGGTCGTATATATCGCGGCGCTGTTTATGATGAACGGCGTTTTGGCGTATGTGTTCATGCTTGCCGTCCTGGTCACATGCCTTGCCCTGTCAAGGATTAAGCCAAAAGCGGCGTTGAAGGGCCTGCGCCCGATCATATTTGTGTTGGTGTTCACGGCTGTGCTGCAAATCTTCTTCAGCAGGGGCGAACATGTGGTGTTCGAGTTTCGCGGCATAGCAATATCTCGGGAAGGGTTGATGGGCGCCGCATACATGGTGACCCGTCTGGTCATGCTGATCGTAGGCACGTTTCTTCTCACATATACCACATCGCCGATTGCCCTCACTGACGGAATCGAAATGATTCTCAATCCGCTCAAAAAAATCAAGCTGCCGATCCATGAGCTTGCCATGATGATGAGCATAGCGCTCAGGTTTATCCCGGCGCTTATTGAGGAGACGGATAAGATCATCAGCGCGCAAAAATCACGAGGCGCCGATTTTGAAACCGGCGGGCTTGTGAAGAGGGCGAGGGCCATCCTGCCCATAATCATCCCGCTTTTCATCAGCGCTTTCCGCAGAGCCGACGAGCTTGCAATAGCGATGGAGAGCCGTTGTTACCACGGCGGCGAAGGCCGCACGAGGATGACAACGCTGAAAACCGCAGGCAGGGATTACGCCGCTTTGCTTTGCGGCGCATGCGCCGTCGCCGCCGTAATAATCCTCGGACGTATTGACTTATGGAAGATTTAGTGACCAACAGGCTCAATGAGTCGAATGATAACAATGCTATCGTTCCATCGTCTCCTGACCCCTGTCCCCTGACCCCTGTCCCCTTGGGCGCGCAGCGCCCATTAGTAAATATCGCCGCAAGGTTGATGTTCAACGGTTCCGGATATCATGGCTGGCAGGTGCAAAAATCTGAAGTTACCGTTGCGGGGACCATTGAGGCGGCGCTGACACGCCTTTGCGGGCATCCTGTCAAGGCGCACGGCTGCGGCAGGACCGACGCCGGCGTCCATGCCGAGCGCTATTGCTTTAATTTCCGCACATCAAAAAATATCCCGCCCGCGCGGTTTCCATTTGCAATAAACTCATTCCTGCCGCCGGACATATCAGTGCAAAACGCGGTCAGGGCGCCCGACGATTTTGACTCCAACCTGTCTTGCATCAAAAAAGAATACACCTACAGAATATGCAACTCGCGGATACGCAACCCATTCTATTCAGATAGGGCGCACTTTTACCCGCAAAAGATCGACCTCGACGCAATGCGCGCCGCCGCAAAACACATCATAGGCACTCACGATTTTGCGGCCTTGCGTTCTTCGGGAACCGAGACGAAAACGACCGTCAGGACCGTTCATTGGTGTGAAATAGCGGAAAACGGCCCTTTAATCGAGCTACGCATTTGCGCTGACGGTTTCCTTTACAACATGGCGAGGGCCATCGCGGGAACGCTGTTGTATGTTTCAGAGGGCAAGATAATGCCGGATGACATACCGCTATTGATTGAAAAAAAAGACCGCCGGCTCACAGGCCCGACAGTCCCCCCCTGCGGCCTATACCTCACGCGCATTTGGTATGACGGCATAGTAGGAGAAATGATGAGCTGAAATGTTCATGCAATTTTTGTTTCTTTTTGTGATATGGCGTGATATAATGACGGGACGAGGATTTTGAAGATGGATGAGGAGCCAAAGAAAACCGCGCTTGGAAAAAAAAAGCTAATCAGGATTGCGGGTTCGGCCCTGTCGTTCGCCGTATTGATATATATCGCAATAGCGTTGATTTCAGGGCATCAGACAGGCTTCTTTCGGGTTTTGGGCTTGTTTTCAGGCAATGAGCCTGCCGCTATGGCGTCTGAATATTTTTTCGACGTCGGGCGCAACATGGTTTTTGCTAATTTGAACGGCTCTCCCGCCTCGGCGGGAACGCTTGGCATACAAGTGCTTGACGCATGGGGGAATGAGACGCTGAGAGACTATTTCCGCATGTCGTCCCCAATGCTTTACTCTCAAGGCAATCGCGCAATCTCATACGATATTGGCGGGTCTTCGCTGCGGGTCTTCAACAATACGGAAGTATTGGTTTCTATAGAAACCGGCGGCGCGATCGTCTCCGCCTCCATAAACAGAAACGGTTGGTTTGCCGTGTGTACTCAGGAAGGCGCGGTTTCCAAAGGGCTCGTGACGGTTTATAACAATGCGGGGAATGTTGTCTACAGGGTCAACCTCGCTTCCGGATACGTGCTTTCCGCCTCATTGACTCCCGACAACAGGGGCTTGGCCATATTGAACCTTACGCCGGATGGCAGCAGGGTTTCATTCTACGAATTGAATAGCGTAAACGTCACCCGTGTTTTTGAATTGCCGGGCAAGCTGATTCTTGACATGCGGTACATGTCGGGGGGGGACGCGCTTCTCATCACGGAAGACTCCGTAATCGTAGTGGACAAGAATAACAGGAGCTCCGAGCTTTATGCGTTTGAAGGCAGGAGCCTCGGCGGTTTTTCTCTGTATGGCGACAATATTGCCCTATATTTGCTTGATTATAGCGTCGGTTACAACGGCTGCGTGGTGTCGATTAATGAGAAGGGGAATATTCTCGGGGAAATCGAAACCTATACGGAAATAATCGCTGTTTCATTAGGCGCCAAGCACCTCGCGCTCCTTCGCAGCGACGGAATCATGCTCTTTGACGCTTCGCTTGAAGAAATCCCGCTTGCCGATGGCTCCGTATCCTCCGTCGGGGCGACAAGAGTCTTGTTTTTTGACAACGGAAGAGTCCTCGCGGCAGGCGATCATTCGGCGGTGGCTTTCTTATTTGATAAGTGAGAATTGAGAAATTAGAATGGTAATACTTGCGCTTGATTTAGCAGTAATAGCCATAGTAGTGTTTTGCGGATGGCGCGGATATAAAAACGGGCTGATTCGAGGAGTGTTCGGCGTGGTGTCCCTCGTTGTTTCATTATTCATCGCGGGCGTCGCGGCGACGGCATACTCGGAGGAAGTGGAAGACATGCTCAACCCGTTCGTTGGCGGGCTCGTCGACTCGGCGATAATTGAAATATTCGAAATGGACGCGGACATTGACTCCAACGGCTCAGATGACGAGACTGAAAGCTATACGACATCCTATAAAGCCCTCAGACGCATCGGCCTGCCTGAAGCGGCGGCGGCCCGCGTCGCGGATATGGTGGCAAAAGACACAGGGGAGGACGTATTGAGCGCCGGGGCGCTGTCAAACATTCTTGCCGAAAAACTTTCCTCGGTATTGGCCTTCGTTGCGGTGTTTGGGGTCGCGTTCGCCCTTCTGGCAATAATATTCGCCGTTGTCGGAAATCTTGTCGGATTCATTTTCTCCCTGCCTGGCTTAAAGTTGGTAGACATCATCTGCGGCACCGTTTTGGGTCTTGCGAAGGGGCTGATAATCGTTTTTGCGATTGCCTCCGTAGTGAGGTATGTGGGCGTATTGGCGCCTGAAACGCTTGCCGGGACAAAGATTCTTGAGTATATTGTCAACACGAACCCGATAGCGGAAAGCATCGGGATATGAGGTGGCGCGTGGTAAAAATCCTTCCAAACATACTGTCAATATTTCGGATATGCTTGGTGCCGGTGTTTATCGTGGTATATTTTTCCTACGAAAGCGATACTAAACTGCCGCCAGTATTTGTTTATGCTTTGGCGTCGTTCAGCGATTTTCTTGACGGATTCCTTGCGCGCAAATATCAGGCATCGTCGAAACTGGGCATGTTTCTCGACCCGCTTGGAGATAAGCTCATGACGATTTCGGTCATGGCCTGCATCACCATAGACGGGATAATACCGATATGGGCGGTCCTTATTGCGGGCGTCAAGGAAATCCTTATGGCAATTGGCGGATTCGTCATGCATAAAGCCGCCAATGCGAACATAATGCCCGCAAATGCGCTCGGCAAAACTTCGACCGTGCTATTCTTTCTCGTATGCGTGACGCTTATGCTTTTCCGGGATATTCCCGCCACTGCCGCAACGGTGATGATATCATGCGCCATAGCGCTGACCCTCTGCGCATTGGCGAGTTATTTGAAAGAATATGTAAAAGTGATGAAAAACAGGGACTCAAGCTCCCCTGAACACCCTCAGTAAGGTAGGTAACAACAAATGCAACCAACACTTTGCACAAGATGCAAAAAAAACGCGGCTGTGATTTTCATTACAAAAATCGAAAATGGGCAGTCCTCAAACGAAGGCATATGCCTGAAATGCGCCCGCGAAATGAACATCAAGCCTATTGAGGATATCATTAAAAGGATGGGCCTCACCGACGAGGACCTCGACAGCCTTACCGATGAGATGATGGACGCATTGGGAGGCCACGACGGCCTTATGGAGCAAGAGGACAATACGGAGGACGGCAAAACGGCCACCTTCCCCTTCCTCAACAGGCTCTTTGGCGGGCCGGACGACACGCCGCCCCGGGACTTTCCGAGGCCCGGCCGCGACGCGAGGGAGAAAGATCAGGGCGGACAACCTGGCAAAAAGCGCAAGTATCTTGACAACTATTGCATTTCGCTGACAAACAGGGCCATCGGGGGCAAACTTGACAGGATCGTAGGGCGCGAGATCGAGACGGAACGCGTCGTGCAGATACTCAACCGAAGGCAAAAAAACAACCCGTGCCTCATTGGAGAGCCGGGCGTCGGAAAAACAGCGATAGCCGAAGGGCTTGCGCAGCGCATATTCGACGGGAACGTGCCGTATAAGCTGCGCGAAAAAGAGGTTTTTCTGCTAGATTTGACAGCGCTCGTCGCGGGAACGCAATTCCGAGGGCAGTTTGAAAGCCGCATGAAGGGTCTGGTCGAGGAAATCAGGAATCACGGCAATGTGATTTTGGTCATCGACGAGGTACACAGCCTCGTCGGCGCTGGCGACGCCGAAGGCTCAATGAATGCGGCGAATATCCTGAAACCCGCTCTTTCGCGCGGGGAGATACAGGTTATAGGCGCCACGACGTTCACCGAATACAGAAAACACATCGAAAAGGATTCGGCCTTGGAAAGAAGATTCCAACCGGTCATTGTCACGGAGCCGTCAATAGCCGAAACGATTGACATAATAATGGGGATAAAGCATTATTACGAGGACTTCCACGGCGTTTCCATACCTGATGAGATGGCCCGTCAAGCCGTCATTCTGTCAGAGAGGTACATAACCGACAGATTCCTGCCCGACAAGGCGATCGACCTCATCGACGAAGCCTGCTCCGACATGAATCTGAAAAGCAAGATCATCGCCAGAAAGGATGCGATCACGAAGGAAAAGGCCGATCTTAACAAAGAGCGCGAGATGATCATCGCCGAGCCGACCGCCAGCGACTATGCTCGCCTAGCGGAAATACGCAGCCTTGACATGAGGTTGTCAAATGAGTATGAGGGTTTGAAGCAACAGGGCGCGCCGCAGCTTTCAATGGACAATCTCGCCCGCGTAATAGAGCTTTGGACCAAAATTCCGGCTTCAAGCATCCGCGAGGATGAATATAAGCGTCTTTCCGAGCTTGACAAGCGGCTTAAAGAGCACATCATCGGGCAGGATGAGGCGGTTGACAAAGTGTGCGCCGCCATCAGGCGCAACCGCGTGGGCATTTCACCAAAGCGCAAGCCCGTGTCGTTTATCTTCATCGGCTCGACGGGCGTCGGCAAGACGGAGCTGGTGAAAAGGCTTGCCGCCGACATGTTTGATACGCCGGAGTCCCTTATCAGGCTTGATATGTCCGAGTTTATGGAAAAGCACGCCGTATCGCGCATAATAGGTTCCCCTCCGGGTTATGTCGGCTATGACGAAGCGGGCCAGCTCACGGAAAAAATCCGTCGCAAGCCTTACAGCGTCATACTTTTCGACGAAATAGAAAAAGCGCATCCCGACGTGATGAACATCCTGCTGCAAATCCTTGACGACGGGCGCATCACCGACGCGCATGGCCGCATGGTAAATTTTGAAAACACCATCATTATTATGACCACTAACGCCGGCAGCGATAAAAAAGACGGCGCGGTCGGATTCAACCGCACAGATGATGAGCGCGGCAAAGAAAAGGCCGAAAAAGCGCTCAAGGACTTTCTCAGGCCCGAATTCATCAACCGGGTGGATGAGATCGTATACTTTAACCATCTGTCCGAGGATCACTTCAAATCTATAGCGCGGCTGATGCTTGACGAACTGCGCGATTCGATGGCCGAAAAGCCGATAGAGCTGCGTTGGGACGACAGCCTGATAGATTACCTCACGGAAAAATCGTTTTCCCAGGCTTACGGCGCAAGGAATCTCCGCCGCCTGATACAAAAGGAAATCGAGGACAGGATAGCAGCCGAGATGATAATGAACTACGCCCGCCCCGTAAAGCAGGTCGGCCTGACCGCAAAGGACGGCGAAATAACGATTCTCGCGGTATAAACCTTAATAAAATCGTAATTTTTCTGTAAGGCGTTTGTAATTCCCCCGTGTTTTACTGTGTTCATGCAATTGCACAATTAAAATCTGTAGGGGTCGATGGCAATCGACCCGCAATGAACGGCAATCCGAAACGGGCTGATTGCCATCAGCCCCTACGAACGAAGGAAAACAAGGAGGAAAACAACATGAAAAGAAAAACTTCGGCCCGCCTTATATGCCTGATCGTCGCGGCGGTCATGCTGAGCGGCGCGGTGGCATACGCCGCCGTCATGGGTTCGCCGTATGAGACCTTGAAAAGAGCGGTGCTGGACGCGGCCACTTACAGGAACGTCACTATCGAAGGTCATGTGACAATGTCAGTTGACGGTGTTGTGCAGAGCGTCAACAGGGCGCATTCCGTCAACGGCGACAATGGTTCGCTGAGCTATTACTTCGACGAAAACGGCAACCGAGGCGATTTCAGATACTACGCAAACAGCCTTATCGTTCATCCGACATATACGGCAACTGACGGCACAATATGGTATTACGCCAATGTTTATCCGCAGTCCCCTCACAGTTCGTACGCCTATAGCAGCAGCTTCTTTATCTTCGGTTCGCTTAGCTCCGAAGAGCGCGATTCAGCCAGCCTGCGCTTTGCGGAGCTCCTGATAGACGCTTTGGTCGGCGATTTGAAAAACAACGTGACGATGACTTCAGGAGACGGCGTCCGCCTCATACGCGGCACATTGACCGAAAATCAGGTGCCGGAGCTGGCTAAAGCCGGATTAGACGTGCTTGTCGAGCAATCCGGCAGATACCATTCGTCTCGCCGCGACGTCAGCTTCGACGGCACAGAGTATATTTATGAACACATACGCATAGTTTCAGGCATGAAAACCGTCGTTACCTGGTCACAAAATGTGCGCCGAGCGACCCCCGAAGAAGAACAGGACATGGAAGACGGCACGTTCTATACCAAAGCCGGACACGATTTTTACGGATTCTCATACATTGACGGCATAACCTATCTGAATGACGGGCCTGACACGTGGATAAACGAGTATACCGTACCGGCGACCCGCGATGATTATAAAGATAGGGACCCGTTGGAAGTCCCCATGAAAAGCCTTGCTATAAACTATGTGCATGGGGAAGCGGAAATCGACATGAACGGCAACCTGCTTGGCATCGACTTGAGCGGCGCCGCGACGTTGACAAACATTTTCGGCGATGTCCACGCGGTCGACGTCAATGCCTCGGTGAGTTTTTCGGACATCGGCACAAGCAATCCGGTCTGCCCCATCCCGGGGGCGGAGCAGCTATTGACCCCGGAATATGCTAAAACGCATTTCGGAAGCGAGTACATGGGCATCTACTTCAAATTGAACCCGGACGGCAGCATCGACGCGGACAGCGTCAGCACGACTTTTCCCGGAGAAATGGACAGGGACGTTGAGGCTAATTACGTGTTGAGGGGGGACGGATTTTCAACAGCTTACCCCTATCTATCGTCTTCCATTACCGTGAATCCATACCCCGTCGCGGCTTCTGGACCTTTTCCTGTGCCTGATCCGGCGCGGGTCGATATTGCAGTAGTTATCGAGGGTGAGGATTAAGCATGGTATTGGAACTGGAAAACCTTACTAAATTATATAAAAACGGGCGCGGCGCGGAGGATATTTCCTTCGCGCTTGCCCCGGGCGAGGTGCTTGGCCTGCTCGGCCCGAACGGCTCCGGCAAGACCACGACGATGAAAGCAATCGCCGGGCTTGTGCAGCCGACAAGAGGAAATGTCCGCATATGCGGAATCGACGCCGCAAAGCAGCATGAGAAGGCGATGAGGCACGCGGGTTGCCTGATTGAAGCCCCCGCCCTGTACGAGCACATGACCGCAAGCCAAAACCTGAAACTCGCCGCGCGGTTTAATAAAACTGTCGACGAAACGCGCATCGACGAGGTTTTGAGGCTTGTGGAGATGGACAAGTATAAAAAAGACAAGGCCGCCTCCTACAGCCTAGGCATGAGGCAGCGGCTTGGGCTGGCCCTCGCGCTTTTGTCCGACCCTGAGCTTCTCATTCTGGACGAGCCGGCAAACGGCCTGGATATCGAGGGCATGGTTTATGTCCGCGAGGTGATCAAAAAGGCCGCCGACAAAGGCACGGCGGTGCTAGTGTCGTCCCATTTGGCCCGCGAGATCGAGTTGTGCGCCACAAAAGCCGCGATAATCTACGACGGCAGGCTCCTCAGCGTTGAAAGCATGGATGCCATATTGGCATCCTCCCCGAGCCTGGAGGACTATTTCCTTGCCCAAGTGTCCAAGCACCGCGCAGTACAGGGGACAGGGGACAGGGATCAGGGGTCAGAAGACGGGGGTTACGATGCAAAATAACAATAAGCGGAGGTACTAATGGCTGCTTTTATAGCTTCTTACCGCAATGAATGGGACAAGCTGATTGCCCGAAAGAAATACATTGTGTTCTTGTTTATTGGCATAGGAATTTGCCTCATATGGACAGGGCTTGGACAACTGATTTCAGGCTTTGCCAGAATGCAGGGAGGCATTTCCCTGACCCTGGCGCCGACGCCTATGGGCGCATTGCCTGGTTTTCTGCAAATTCTGGTGCCTTTCCTGATGTTTATGGGCGTGACCGACCTGTTGACCGTCGAAGGCGCGGACAACACCATGAAGGCCATGATATGCTGCCCCGTGGAGCGTTGGAAACTGTACGCTTCCAAGATTCTGGCAGTGGTGACGTACGCCGTGGCTTATTTAGCCTGCATTTTCATCGTCTGCACGCTGCTTAACCAAATATTTGGAAAGCCGCTGAGCGTGTCAAGCATTTTTATCGCCTTAGCTTCCTACGCCCTGACCCTGATCCCCCTTGCGATTCTGGCCTGCTTCGCCGCCTTGATCGCCCTGTTGGGGCGCAGCGGCACGCTGACGATGTTTTTGCTTCTGATATCTTACATGCTGCTGAATGTTTTGCCCGTGTTTTTCCCGGTGTTCAGCGAAATGCTGTTCACATCCTACCTGAGCTGGTATCGGCTCTGGATCGGCGCGCTGCCGGGAGCGGCAAAGATGGTGCATATGCTGCTCATCGTGTTCGGGTACGGCACGGTTTTCTTCACGGCGGGCAGTTTGCTGTTCGATAGAAAGGAATACTAGTGGTCTGCTTCGCAGCCCAAATTGAGAATTGAGAATTGAGAATGCGGAATTATTGTGTCCGCTTCGCGGACGTGTTGAAATATGTTTTACTTAATTAGCAAGCTCGTAGGTTTTCAACTACTTAACACTTGCTGCTGAATTGGGGGAAGGTCAGATGTCGGTTCGGTTGCGCGTATTGACAAATAGCATCACGGCCATGCTTGTACTCAATGCCGTCAGCATGGCTGCGGGCTTTTTGTTGTTTTGGTTTGTCGCCACCCCCTTCCTGGGGCCTCGCTTGAACGAGAACGCGGGACATATCGCCGCCCGGTATTTTTCGCTGGGCGGCATAATTGTGCCGGTTATTACCGCAATCGGCGCCCTATGGGTAATAAGCGTTAATGTCCGGCGCGTGACCGCCCCTCTTAGGCGTCTGAAACGGGCCGTGACGGAGATACGCGACGGCAATTTAGACTATGAAATGGCAGTAACCGGACATGACGAATTCACCGAGCTTGCCTCCGGCTTTGAGCAAATGCGCGTCCGGCTGAAGGATTCCATGCAGTTGAAGGAGAAGGCCGAGACGGAGCGCCGTGCGATGATGGCTTCCGTCACCCATGATTTGCAGACGCCCATCACATCCATCCTCGGGTATTCCGAGGGGATTTTGGACGGCGTGGCGGATACGCCCGAGAAAATGCGCGAATACGCGGCTGTGATAAGAAAAAAAGCTCGTAGCCTGCAACTTCTGGCCGAGGACCTGTCATTGCTCTCGCGTTTGGAAAACGCCCAATTGCCGCTTGACAAGGCGGAAGAAGATTTAGGCGAACTGGCCGCTGAGCTGGTGTCTGAGTTTTCCCATAACGAACCGGGCTTGAAGCTGGAAACTCAGTTAGAGCCCGGCCTGCGGGCGCTTATTGACAGGGAAAAAATGGCCCGCGTTTTAATAAACATTTTTCAAAACAGCGTCAAGTACAAAAAACCGGAACAACCCGGGCCCGAAATGTCTTTGTCCCTTGTCAAGCAGGGAGCGGAAGCGTTGTTGACGGTGACCGACAACGGCATTGGCATATCGCAAAGCGACCTGCCGCGCCTGTTCGACCGGTTTTATCGCGCCGACGAGTCAAGAAGCCGGCAAAGCGGAAGCGGCCTCGGACTGTCGATAGCCCGCCAGCTCGTCCATCTGCACGGCGGCAAAATATGGATCCTCAACAACCCCAACGGCGGAATAACGGTCAACATTACGATTCCTTTGGTAGTGCAAAGTATATAATGAAAACCCGTAGGGGTCGATGGCAATCGACCCGCTATGAACGGCAATCCGAAACGGGCTGATTGCCATCAGCCCCTACGAACGAAAGAACACTAGCGTGGAAATGAACGTATTGGGGATTAGGAGTATTATGCCAAAAATTTTAATCATAGAGGACGACCCTGAAATCGCCGCATTGCAGCGTGATTATTTGAATATGGCGGGGTTTGAGGCATTGGTGGCGCCGGACGGCATTGTGGGATTGGAACTCGCTGAAATGGCCGACTTGATAATATTGGATATAATGCTGCCCGGGCTCGACGGAATCGCCGTATTGAAAAAACTGCGGGAAACGTCGGATATTCCGGTGATCCTGTTGTCCGCGCTCGGGGAGGATATAGACAAAATCCGCGGCCTCGGTTCAGGCGCGGACGATTATATGCAAAAACCATTTTCACCCGGGGAGCTGGTGGCAAGGGTTCGCGCGCATTTGGCGCGTTTTGAGCGGTTGACGTCAAAAACGACGGTCAAACCGAAGCTCGTCGTGCGCGGTCTGGAACTGGACCGCGAGGATCGGCGCGTATGCGTTCACGGAAAGGAATGCGCCCTTACGCCAAAAGAGTTCGACATACTCCTGTTCCTGATGGAAAACCCCAACCGCGTCTACTCAAAAGATGATCTGTTTGAGCGTGTGTGGGGGCTTGAAGCACTGGGCGACGGCGACACTGTCGTTGTCCATGTGCGCCGGTTGAGGGAAAAAATCGAGCCGGAACCGCAAAACCCTCAATATGTGGAAACCGTCTGGGGCGCAGGATACCGGCTAAGGGTGTAGCTTTTTCAGTCTGCGTTGAGGCTCACCAGTTCCATCCAAAAATCATCCGCTTTGTCTAAAAACGCTTCGACGATCGAGGGGTCAAAATACGTGCCGCTGTCCTTGCTTATGATTTCAAGCGCCTGCTCATGGGTGAACGGCTTTTTATAAGGACGCTCGGAAACCAACGCGTCGTAAACGTCCACGACGGCCATGATCCGACCCTCAAGAGGGATGTCAAAGCCGCTGAGTTTTCTCGGATAGCCGGTCCCGTCCCATTTTTCATGGTGATAGCCGGCAAATCTTTTTGCGTGGAGCAAAAATCCGTCGTCTTTGACCATGTTCATTATCGTTTCGATGATCCTCTCGCCCTCGGCGCTGTGCTGTTTGATCAAATCATATTCTTCATCGGTGAGCTTGTCGGGCTTGTTTAGTATCAAGTCGCTGATGCAGATTTTGCCGACGTCGTGCAACTGTGCCGACGGCAGTATCAGGGTCAAATCCCATGAAGACATTTCTTCGGCGTATTTTCCGGAGCGCTCAAGCTCTTCCAGAAGGAGCGCCAGATAATTCTGCGTCCGTTCGATGTGCCCGCCCGTCGTTTTGTCGCGGTTTTCCACCATGTCCGAAATCACGCTGATCGTGGCGTTATGGATGTCGCGGACAGCCCGCTGGCTTTCTTTTATCAGCTTATCGGTTTCGATATGCAGCTCGACCCGCTTCACAAGCACAGGCGGGGAAAAGGGTTTGTTGATGAAGTCAAGCGCGCCCATTTCAAAGCCGCGCACTTCCGTTTCCGCGTCGTTTTTCGCAGTAAGGAAAACCACGGGGATGGACTTGTGCTTGTCGTTTGCTTTCAATATCTGCAATGCCTCGAAGCCGTCCATTTCCGGCATGTCTATATCGAGCAGGATAAGGTCCGGCGTGATTTTCTCCAATAGCTTAAACATTTTTGCCGCCGACGGCACGGCATACGCCCTATACGCGCCGGCAAGCGCTGTCTTCGCAGTCACCAGGTTGGTGTCGATGTCGTCGACGATGAAGATGGTTTTCATGTGCGCTTATCCCCCAAAAATGCATCAATTCATAATGCATAATTCAAATTAGTTCAAATCCAAGTGTTTTCATGCGGCATTCAACGCCGCACACAGAGCAAATATATCATGTTTTCTTTGCGAATTCAAGATGTTTATGTTATTATGGCGTATATTGAGCGGAGGGGAAATACTATGAGCGTGATTATTCAAACAAAACACGACTGTTGCACGGGCTGCAGCAGATGTGTCAGGGAGTGCCCCATAGAAATGGCAAACACCGTCAGTCAGGAAGAGGATGGCATTGTCAGGGTGCGCGTGGACAGCGAAAAATGCATCGGCTGCGGCAGATGCCTTTTCGTGTGCAAACATGACGCGCGCGATTATGAGGACGACGCCCAGCGTTTGTTCGACGATTTATCAAAAGGGATCCCTATATCCCTAATCGTCGCACCGGCAATCAAAACCAACATACCCGACTATAAGAGGATATTCACTTATCTTAAACAGATGGGCGCGGGCAAGATATTTGACGTGAGCATGGGCGCGGACATCTGTATCTGGGCGCATATGAGACACCTTGAAAAGCGGGATCAAACGCCTCTGCTAACCCAGCCATGCCCGCCAATCGTCAAATACTGCGAAATATATCAACACGATTTGCTTGACAATCTCTCTCCCGTGCATAGCCCGATGGGCTGCGCGTCGATATACATGAAAGAATATGAGGGCGTCGCGGACAGGATAGCCGCCATATCCCCCTGCGCCGCCAAATCCGTCGAATTCAACGATACTGGGCTGGCTCAATACAATGTTACATTTTCCAAGCTCATGGATTACCTGACAAAAAACAATGTTCGGCTCCCTGCCGCCGAAACAGAATTTGACAACCAATCCGACGGCGTGGGCGCGCTGTTTCCGATGCCGGGCGGCTTGAAAGAAAACCTTGAGTTTTTCATGGGAAAAACGTTGAGCGTTGACACGGCGGAAGGAAAGAACATTTATCGCGTGCTGGACACTTATGCCATGACGCCCGCCGCGATGCTGCCTCGCGTTTTTGACGTGCTGAACTGCGCTGAAGGCTGCAACAATGGCTCAGGATGTACCCATGCCGCCAATATTTTTTCGATAAACCGCATTATGGACAGCAGCAGGGCCGAGGCGCTGTCAGGCCGAGGCAGGGAGCATTTCGCCTCCATGCACGGCATGTTTGACGCCAAACTTGACCTGTCTCATTTCATGAGGGAATACCAAGCTGTTTACACGACATTTCCCGAGATAACGGAGATCGATATTGAGAAAGCCTTTGAGTCTTTGGGCAAAGCAGATGCCGATAAGCAGCAAGTAGACTGCGGCGCTTGCGGCAACGAGACTTGCGACGGGATGGCCAGGCAGGTCGCAATGGGAGTCAACATTCCCGCCAACTGCATCATCCATGCGATGGAAACCGCCAGGGCGGAGCATGAACAGTATATGCTCGCCCAGAACTTGATAGAAGTCATGGAAAAGAAGCGCGAGGCGGACGAGCGCACGCAAATCATATTAACCACCAATCCGCATATAAACATCCTTTTTGACAGCAACAACGAAATACTTGACTGCAACCCTGCCGCCATGCAATTTATGGGATACGAAAACAAAGAGGCGATGCAGGTCAGGTTTATGGTGGATGTGGTTAATAGCACTCCCCTGTTCATGTCGGACGGGCAGCAGTCGGTTCCTTTCTCTGACAGGCTTAGGGAAGCTGAAGAAAACGGGTTTGTCAAGTTTGAGGCTGAACTGATCCTGAAAGATGAGCTCCGCACGATAAACGCGGAATTCGTCAGGATACCTTATGAGGGCAGCTTTGCCATAGTCGCGTATATTTTTGATATAACGGAAATCCATAAGCGGGAGCTGGAGCTGACTTTTGCCAGGAATTTAATCGAACTCCAGCTTACAAAACTGAACCTTGTCGTCAAAGGCACCAAGATCGGCTTATGGGATATGGAGGTAGTGCAGAACGACCCTGTCAACCCGAACAATATCTTCATGTGGTCTGACGAATTCAGGCATATGCTCGGGTTTTCCGACGAAACCGATTTCCCCAATCTGCTCGGCAGTTGGGCCAATCGGCTGCACCCTGATGACAAGGCCCGTGTGCTTGAGGCTTTTGAGAATCACTTGCTCGACCGGACGGGCGAAACTCCCTATGACGTTGAATACCGGTTGTTGAAAAAAGACGGCGAGTATGCCTATTACCGCGCTTCCGGCGAAACAATACGCAACGAGAACGGCGAAGCTTTCCGCGTCGCGGGGGCACTCATGGATATTACCGAAGCGAAAAACACTCTGCTCGAAACGGAACGCCTGCGGCTTGAGGCGGAAACCGCAAACAGCGCGAAAAGCGCGTTTCTCAGCACAATGAGCCATGAGATACGCACTCCGATGAACGCGATTTTAGGCATAACCGAAATCCAGCTCCAAAACGATGGCTTGGATCCGAGCGTAATAGAAGCCTTCGGCAAGATTTACGCCTCCGGGGACATGCTTCTAGCTATCATCAACGATATACTCGACTTGTCTAAAATCGAAGCCGGAAAATTGGAATTAAGCAGCGATAATTATGAAATGGCGAGCCTGATAAGCGACACCGCTCAACTGAACATGATGCGCGTAGGCAGCAAGCCGATAGAATTTGAATTGTTCGTTGACGAAAACCTGCCTTCTATTTTGTCGGGGGATGAGCTCCGCGTCAAGCAGATTTTCAATAACCTGCTCTCCAACGCTTTTAAATATACGTCGGCGGGCACTGTCAAGCTGACCATTTCCTCACAGGACGACGGCGGCAGCGCGAATGCCGGCGGCATTGTCGTTCTAGTCATCAAGGTCAGCGACACAGGGCAGGGCATGACTAAAGAGCAGGTACAAAGCCTCTTCGATGAATATACGCGATTCAATATGAGCGCCAACCGCACCACCGAAGGCACGGGCCTCGGCATGAACATCACTCGCAACCTTTTGCGTATGATGAACGGTGAGATATCCGTGGAAAGCGAACCCGGCAAGGGTTCAACGTTCACCGTGCGTCTGCCGCAGGGCCGCGTTGGAACCGCCGTGCTGGGCAGGGAGCTGGCCGAGAGCCTGCATCAGTTCCGCACGAGCAGCAGGGCGCTCATGAAGAGGGTGCAAATCACGCGCACCCCCATGCCATACGGCAGCGTATTGATAGTGGACGACGTGGAGACAAACTTATATGTGGCAAAAGGGCTGATGGCGCCCTATGGCCTGCAAATCGATACCGCCGGCAGCGGAGTTGCGGCAATCGAAAAAATCAAATCGGGCAATGAATATGACATCGTGTTCATGGATCATATGATGCCGGGCATGGATGGCATGGAAGCCACGAAAATCATCAGGGACATGGGATACGAGCGTTCCATCGTTGCGCTGACTGCCAACGCCGTGGCGGGACAGTCGCAAGTATTTCTTGACAACGGCTTTGACGACTTTATTTCCAAGCCGATCGACGTGCGCCAATTGAACGCCGTGCTCAACAAAATGGTTCGGGATCAATACCCCCCCGAGGTCGTGGAAGAAGCGAAAAAACATGTCGGCGAGAAGCATGCCCAAAACGAGCCGCAAGCAGCCATAGACCCGAGATTTGCCGAAGTCTTTGCGCGGGACGCCTCCAAGTCTCTTGCGGCGCTCACTGAGATCATGGAAAAGTCTGGCCGTCTTGGGCAGGATGATTTGCGAACATATGTGATTCATACCCACGGAATCAAAAGCGCTTTGGCAAACGTCGGCAAAACGGAACTTTCCAAAGAGGCGCAAAAACTTGAGAAGATTGGAAACAGCGGAAATGTGGAAGCGATTGAGGCTGAAACGCCGGCGTTTCTCATTTCGCTGAAAGCGTTGATCGAGGAAATAGCCCCTAGACAAGAAGCCGATTTGGCTGACGATGACGCCACAGCCGCGGACATGCCGTATCTCCGGGAAAAACTGTCGGCTGTCATGGAATCATGCGAGGAATTTGACCAAATGGCCGCTGACGACATCATCGAGGAATTAAGGGCAATGAAATGGGGGCGCGCCGTCAAAGACCTGCTATCCGCCGTCGCCCAGCATTTGCTGCACAGCGATTTTGATGAAGCCTCGGAGCTCATAGGCAAGTATTTGCAGGAAGAAAAATAGAGTCCGGTCACCCCCTTGCGCTCGAAATGACTTGTCAGCCCTTTAATCTGGACACAAGGAAACAAGACGTGAACGCTATTTTGTCCCCGCCGTAGTTGTATTTGAGGTTGTTGTCCGCGCAGACTTGGCTGACGAACAGGCCGCATGCCTCCATCGACGCCGACATCCTTTGCGGGATTCGGCACGGAGCGTCCGGATATGTGCAGGTTTCACATAACGAGCATGCGCCGGCGCCCATCGCAAAGACCGAGGCATACCGTTTTTCGAGCTCGTCCCACATCCGACCGAAGTTTTCTTTGTGCCGTGCCCCGGCGGCCATTATCCCGTCCCAGTCATAGCTGTCCTCAATTTCGCCGACGGTCTGCACCAACAGCCCCTCGGCGTAGCCTTTTACGCATTTTCGCATATCCTCAAGCGGCAGGCAAGCGGGGGGGCACGACCAAGATTTGTTATATTTGTCGCATTGTTTCTCGTTGCACATATCGCGCACATCTTGACGAAATTCAAGCGTTGCTATGTCAAGCGGGGCGGAATATGTAAACCCGCAGTCTTTCGCTATTATGGCTAGTGGTTCATATTCAGGCATATGTTCAAGCCTCCCGCTCAAAACGTCATTTGCTCCATAAACTGCTCGTTGAAAACCGGACTCGACGATAACTCAATGTATTCGCATTTCTCGCTTATTTCACGCAGCGCCGCCCTCTGTGCTTCTGAACATAGCGCAATTGCGGCTCCCTCGCCGGCTGTATTGCCCAACGTTTGGGCAACAGGAAGGAAGCTCCTGGGAAACAGGCCAATTCTCGCCGCGCTGTTCAGATCCATAAAGCTGCCGAAACTTCCGGCCAAGACGAACGAATTCACCTGCGCTTCCGTGATTCCCGCATGGCTCAGAAGGGTTTGTATGCCGGCTGCGATGGCGGATTTCGCCAGTTGCAGTTTTCTTACGTCGGATGCCGTCATGAACACGCTTCCGTTGCCGCTCGTGAGCCGCAAAACATTTTTGCCGCCGTCCTCGCCGATATGCCCCGCTATATCGTGATCGATTTCTTCCGCTCCGAGCATTCGCCCGGTCTCATCGACCGCGCCCGTTTCGAGCAAAACCGCCAAAGCGTCAAGCAAGCCTGAGCCGCACAGCCCCCTCGGCGCGCCGTCACCTATTACTGAATATTTCAAACCATTGTCCCACTTGACATGGTTGATCGCCCCGTTTACAGCCGCCATTCCCATTGTGATCTCCGCGCCCTCAAATGCCGGCCCCGCCGCGGTCGCGCAGCAATAGTAGGTATCGCCGGCCTTTAGCGCCATCTCCCCGTTTGTTCCGATATCCAGATACACGGTCGGGCCGGCCATGTCTTCAAGTTTCGCGGCAAGCATGCCTGCGGTGATGTCTCCCCCGACGTAGGCCGATATTGCCGGAGCGAAATAGATTTTCGCGTTTTTTGAGGCGGGCAGGCCGTCCCACGCCGCCATCTCTTCCCCGAACAGGCTGACCGTCGTAAACGGAACCGCGCCCATGCCGACGGGCGAATAGCCGGCGGCAAGATGCTCCATTATCGTGTTTGCGGCGATAACGACGTATTCAATGCTATCCGCCCCGACGCCGGAAGCGGCGCACATCTCAAGAATCATTGAAGCAAGTTGTTCGCGGATAAGCCGCGTCAGCGTTTCATGGCCATTGGCGGCACAGTGCCGGATGCGGCTGATGACGTCCGCGCCATATGCCCTCTGTGCGTTGATCCCGCTCTGCGCGGCTATCCTGACGCCGGTCTCAAGGTCTGCCAGATACGCGACGACGGTAGTAGTACCAATATCAACCGCCACGCCAAAACGGTGTTTAGCGACCCAATGGCGGTCATTATTGACGCTTGCATCCCTCGTCTCTGACTCTTCTCTCTCCTCTCTCCTCTCTCCACTCAGGCGCTCCGCGCCTGCTATTCCCATTTCCATTTCGTCCGGCAGGCAGACGCACATATCCCCGTCAATCCGCGTACGGCACGCGAGGACTTCTTCCGCCTCCGAACCGAGCCGCACAAGGCATTTGCCGCATTTCCCGTTTCCGCCGCACGGAGAATCAAGAAACACCCCTGCAGCGCTGATGCTCTGCAAAAGGGTGTCGCCGGGCGCCCCCTCTATCTTGCGTATCAGTTCTCCGGAGCGGTAGATATTGATTATCGGAGGCATATTCCATCTCCAATCCGACTCGCTTCGCTCGGGGCATGGCTACTCTGTATTTCCCTGTAATTGTAATAAAATGTCCCCCTGATGTCAATGATTACATGACAAACGGGAATCTGCTCTCAGTCACGGACGCGCAATGCAGACTGCGCAAAAACCGCCTCGGAGCGCGTAGTCATGTTGAGCATAGTAAAACGCGCCGCTGCGTTTCCGTTTGTCACGGACACAGCGGCGCGATATTGCGCTGGTATGTTGGGTGCTGCCCCGGCGCCTATTCCCTTGTGCCGGTACACATTTCGGCTTCTGCCTGCTTTTTTGCCGATTCTATGGTGCCGTCGGGGATGTCAAACTCTTTTAGCGCATCTATTATGTCCGACACGCTCTTCCCTCGCTTGAGGCCGGCAAATGCTTTAA
>Ga0099364_10003478_pt1 | contig 24429 bp, 19 predicted proteins | sample TergutTh196P3_FD_73070 | JGI IMG/M metagenome (GOLD analysis project Ga0099364, IMG submission 73070) | Microcerotermes parvus P3 segment gut microbial communities from Pointe-Noire, Republic of the Congo - Th196 P3 | ecosystem: Host-associated > Arthropoda: Insects > Digestive system > Gut ...
TTAAGGGGTCTTTTTAGCAAGAGAGATGCCCAATTGGGCATCTCTCTTGCTAAAAAATATCATACTTTTTGACCATTAAGCCTTTTTTAGGGTAAATTCATCATACTTTTTGACCATTAGACCAAAAAATCGTATATTTGTCTAAATGTTGGCTAAGAAATTCAATTTTTTTTAATATCATGGGAATGTCTTTAGTCGGCTGATTTTATGTGTATTATTTAATAATATAACATTGTTGTTTTATGAAGTAATAAAATTGTTATTTTTAAATTTAAATACCTTTATATAAGATTGTTATGAATAAAAAGTACCAACAACCCAAAAAAAAGCCGATTGCTACCGACAAGAGACTGATAGAACTGCCCGACACCGGTTTTTTTAGAACTTACCGTTACTTTATACTGGGTGCAATTCTGCTGTTGACAGCAGCTATTTATTTTCCCTCTTCCCTCGAAAATGACTTTACCCGCTATTGGGACGATGAATCAATCGTAGTGCAAAACCCTGATATCCGCTCCTTTACCGGAGAACATGTTAAAAATATGTTTACCAAATCGTACTACGATATGTATTGTCCGATGAAAATCCTTTCGCATTCATTAGATTATCAATTGTTTGAATTAGACCCTGCCGGCTATCACCTGATGTCGTTGCTTTATCACCTGATTAATATAGTGCTGGTGTTTATGCTGATATATATCCTGGTGGGTAATTCGGCCGCCTCGCTCGCCGCCGCACTGCTTTATGCGGTACACCCCCTCTCGGTAGAAACAGTGTCGTGGGTTACCGGCAGGGGCGACCTGCTTCTTGCATTCTTTGGCTTCCCTGCCCTGATTTTTTATATCAAATACATTAAAAATGGACTGAAAAATAAATATTTAATCTATTCTTTTCTCTTCTTTGTGCTTTCCGGCCTGGCGAAACCAACTGCTATGGCGCTGCCTATCACACTATTCGCATTTGACTGGTACTATAAGCGGAAAATCTTCAGCCAAAGGGTTTTCTTGGAAAAAATTCCTTTTATCGCAATAGCCGTCATACTGGGTATATTATCTATCGAATTGAGGGGCGCGGGAGCTCCGCCGGTAGGAGACTTTATGGAATTTTTTAAGAGCTACAAGGGCTATCTGTTTATTAGCTATCCTTTAGCTTTTTACATTGTTAAATTTGTATTTCCCCTGCCGCTCTGCTTTATTTACCCGCATGTGTCCTATTATTTTTACAATAACCAGACACTACCCTTTTTGGTATGGTCTTCACCCTTGATACTTATTGCGGCATGTTACATTATTTGGAAAGCCAAACCTATGCGTCGGCAGTTAATCTTTGCGGGGCTTTTGTACGGCACCACTATCTTTCCGGTGATGCAGATCATACCGATTGTGGCTATATCGGCGCACGACCGCTATGCCTATTTTCCCATGGTCGCCTTCCTCTTTATCGTAGCCTGTCTGTACGTCTATCTACGGCAAAAAGAGCAGACAACGCTTGCAACGGCTAATCAACAAACCAGTAAACCGACAAATCGACAAATCAACAAATCAACGATTTTCCTTATCGTTATACTGCTTTTTGCAAGCTCATTCACCTTCATTTCTTACCACCGCACAAAGGTTTGGAAAGATACAGTTACCTTATTTGATGATGTTATAAAGAAGCACCCTTATTTTATAGAAGGCTTTGAAAAGATGGCCGAACATTATGAAATCAATAGGGAAGTAGCCGATTCGGTAAAATGGCACAATATGGTTAAATGGAGTAAGCTTACTGTGGAGGCCTGTCGGAAGTATCGATATGGTAATGTTTATCCGGGAACTTATCTTCGTATAACCAAGTCTTATATATCAATGAATAAGTTAGATTCTGCCCTGATGTATGCCCCTTATGCGCTGCAAAACAACATTGATCCGATAAAACAGGTAGAATCTTTGGAAATTAAGGGTTATTTAGAAATGCACTTTGGTCGGTGGCAAGAGGCTTTGACCGATTATAACGAACTGTTGAAAATAGACCCCAATCGTGCAAATGCTTATTTTATGCGTGGTTACGCCTTGCTGAATTTGGGGCAGCGGGAAGCTGCCTGCGCCAGTTTGAACAGAGCCTTGAGCTTAGGCGATGCCCGTGCGCAGGAGGCCCTGGATACCTATTGCAGGTAATGCTTGCAAATCTCGAAAAAAAAACGTATCTTTGTTTAATCTTTAAAAGAAAAAGGAATGAAATTATTAGAAGGAAAAGTAGCTATTATAACGGGGGCGGCTCGTGGAATTGGCAAAGCAGTAGCTTTGCGCCTTGCTCAGGAAGGCTGTAATATTGCTTTTACCGATTTGGCTTATGATGATAATGCTAAAGCAACGGAAGCGGAAATTGCCGCCTTAGGCGTGAAGGTTAAGGGCTACGCTTCCAACGCCGCTTTATATGACGATACTCATGCCTTAGTAGAGCAAATTGTAAAGGATTTTGGCCGTATTGACGTCTTGGTAAACAACGCAGGCATTGCCCGCGATGGTTTGTTGATGCGTATGAGCGAAGCCCAGTGGGACACGGTAATCAATGTAAATCTGAAATCGGCGTTTAACTTTATTCATGCGGTAGCGCCTGCCATGATGCGCCAAAAATCGGGCAGCATTATCAACATGAGCTCTGTGGTCGGCGTATCCGGCAATGCCGCTCAGGCTAACTATGCAGCTTCCAAGGCGGGAATGATAGGCTTGGCCAAATCGGTAGCCAAGGAACTGGGCTCGCGCGGCATTCGCGCCAATGCTATTGCGCCCGGTTTTATTGTTACCGAAATGACTCATCAACTTTCCGAGGAAGTACGTGAAAAATGGCTGGAAACGATTCCTTTACGTCGCGGCGGAACCCCCGAAGACGTAGCTAATGCAGCCCTCTTCCTTGCTTCCGACCTTTCGGCTTACGTCAGCGGACAGGTTATTACCGTGGACGGCGGAATGAATATGTAATAAAGTTTTAAAGTTCAAAGTTTAAAGTTCAAAATATCCTGTTACAAAATAAGCAAATCAACAAATATCTCATAAATGATGAAAAAAATATGCTCATATCTTTTAGGCTGTTCCTTGTTCTTCGCCGCTTGCGGGCCTCTTATTAAAGTGGTGGAAGTGGAATCCTTAATGCCGGCAAAGTACCCGGTAGCATACTCCGATAAATCTATTGCGATTTTGAATGCTTTGAAAGTCAATAATTTCGATGGAACTATTAATTATTCTGACAGCCTTTTGACCAATTTGGCGTCCATGGGTTTGAAAGAAGGAATGGAAGCCGATAACCTGTTCAGCGGTTATGATATTCCTGTTTATAATCTTTTGTTGAACTGTACTAATAACCAATGCGAAGAATTGGCGGATACCGAATATATGAATAGTATTGCCGAGCAAACAGAGTCGGCCCTGCTGATTGTAGTTGATACTATTGAAATAGCTCAGGCCGAGCAAATCATAGGCCAAATATCTGTTGATAACTGGTCGTACTGGTCGTACTGGGGTTACTATGGTTCGAATAAAGCATTCTATGCTGTAACATTTGTTCCATACAAGGCTTTGTTTCGTTATTATGACGCAGAGCAGCAGCGTTATTTAGTCAATTATGAAATAAATGATACTATTCGTTGGGAAGCTGCGGCCTATAAAGCTACGGAAGCTTTGACAAAAGTACCCGAAGTAGCTGAGGCCAATACCTTGGCTGCCGAACAAGTAGGGAAATTAATGGCTAAGGCTACCTTGCCCTACTGGAAATCCGACAAGCGCTATTTTTACGAATTATCGGGAGGTAAAGGTTATGCAGCTACTACCGGCGCTGAGAAACGCGACTGGAAACAAGCCATGTATTATTGGGGGCAAATAGCTATGGAAGCCAAAGGGAAAACTGCGGCTTATGCGGCATTTAACATGGCGCTGGGCTGCGAGATGCTGGGCGAATATCCATTAGCTATCGAATGGCTGACTGTGGCGAGAAATAAAGCCGATTTACCTGAAATAAACGGTTATGTTAAACGCCTCCAACAGCGGATTGCCGATAAAAAACTTATTGAACAGCAGTTGACAGATTAAAATTATTTTGTACCTTTGCTGTCCTTTAAATTAAGCCTCTTTAGCTCAGCGGTAGAGCAGCTCATTCGTAATGAGCAGGTCGTGGGTTCAAATCCCATGAGAGGCTCTTTTTTAGTTGTTAGTTGCCAGTTGTCAGTTGTCAGTAAGAAATTATCACTAATTTTCCACAACCCAACGTCATTGCAGGAACAGGTTGCTTCGCCGCTGACGCGGTTCGCAATGACACCGAAGCAATCTCGTTGCTTACAGATAATCTTACTTAGTGTTATTTGTTTCTTTTTTACCGCCTGCTCCAACCCTCACACCCCTTCAACTCAAGCAGAACCTTTCTACCTTCCGCAGTATGCCAAAGGTTTTTGGATAGAGCAATCGGGCGATGATAAGGTGCTGCATATTAAAAACCCATGGCAAGGCGCCGAAGGCGTACAATATAGCTATCGTTTAGTAAGTAGAGAGGATAAGGAAGCCCTGACAACTTCGTTAATGAATATTCCGGTGCCATTGAAACGGGTAGTTTGCCTTTCTACTACTCATTTAGCCTACATTGATGCGCTGCAGGAAACGGAAACCGTTATCGGTATTTCCGGTGCGGGCTATGTGTCGAATGCGCTTATTCGTGCGGCGCTGAGCAAAGGCAAAGTGAAAGATGTGGGCTATGAATCCGGCATATCCTATGAAAGCTTAGCCGTTTTGCAGCCCGATGTGGTTTTTGCTTATGGCGTAGCTGGCGAAATGAGCGCAGTAGTTGATAAAATCAACAGTATGGGCATCAGGGTTGTCTTTTTGGGCGATTATTTGGAAGATTCCCCCCTTGGCAAGGCAGAATATATGGTAGCCGTATCGGCCTTTTACGGTAAAGAAGCGGAGGCCGAAGCGCTTTTTGCATGTGTAGTTGAAGATTATACTGCCGTCAAGGTCTTGGCCGCCGAACCGACTTATCGGCCTAAAGTGATACTGAATGCTCCCTGGCGCAATGCCTGGTATATTCCCGGAGGCGCCAATTATCTTTCAACGCTTATTACCGATGCAGGAGGGGAGGTGCTGGGTGCCCGCGAGGGAAGCCGCGAGAGTGCTCCGATAAGTTTGGAAAAAGCTTACACCTACGCCTTACAAGCCAATTATTGGTTACACCCTAATATGGCCCATAGTTTAGCAGAGCTAAAAAGTAACGACCCGCGTTTTGCCGCCATACCGGCCTTTAGGCAACATCGCGTTTTTAACAACACCCTTCGCCGAAGGCCCGAAGGCGGAAGCGATTTCTGGGAGTCGGGCGTGGTGCAGCCCCACATTATACTCCGCGATTTAATCAGGATTCTGCACCCCGACTTGTTGCCTGAACACCGGTTAGTTTATTATGAGCAGTTAGCCCCTTAAATGTCATTGTTTCATTGTTTATTTGATGAAGATTGTTTTTCCTATCTTCATCAACCTTCATCAATCTTCGTTCCCTTCCCGTCCTCCGTCAGCCCTATGTGAAAGGCGCCGCCGATGCTGATTTGCTGCTGCAGGATAGCTTCGGCTATGGGGTCCTCAAAATAACGTTGCATAGCCCTTTTCAAGGGACGGGCGCCGAATTGCGGGTCGAAACCCTGTTCGGCTACAAATTTCTTGGCTTCCTCGCTAATTTCTACGCTATAGCCTGCATTTTTGATGCGTTCATACAAATCTTTTAATTCAATGTCTATAATCTTATAAATGTCGTCCTGACTGAGGGTATTGAATAATATCTGCTCATCGACACGGTTCAGAAATTCAGGCGTGAAAGTTTTCCGCAGCGCTTTTTCGATAATGCTGCGCGTATTTTCAGCGATGTTGCGCTTGGTAGCATTGGCAAAGCCAACGCCCTGACCGAAATCTTTCAACTCGCGACTACCGATATTTGAAGTCATAATGAGTACCGTGTTGCGGAAATCGATTTTACGGCCGGCGCTGTCGTTCAGCGTACCTTCGTCTAATACTTGCAGCAAGAGGTTGAAAATATCGGGGTGCGCCTTTTCTATTTCGTCTAATAAGACTACGGCATAAGGTTTGCGGCGCACGCGCTCGGTCAGTTGTCCGCCTTCCTCGTAACCCACATAGCCCGGAGGCGATCCGATGAGGCGGCTGAGCGCATGTTTTTCCATATATTCGCTCATATCAATGCGTATCATATTCTCGGCCGAATCAAATAAATATTCGGTAAGTGCCTTGGCTAATTGCGTTTTACCCACACCCGTAGGCCCTAAGAAAACAAAACTTCCTATGGGCTTATTCGGGTCTTTCAGGCCGGCCCTGTTCCGCTGAATAGCGCGCGCTACCTTATCTACTGCCTCATTTTGGCCGATGACCATGCCTTTGAGAGCCTCGCCCATTTTCATCAGGCGGGCGCTTTCGGCTTCGGCTACGCGGTGAATGGGAACATTGGCCATCATTGATACTACTTCCGCTACTTTTTCGGCATCTACAGGCTCGCGCTGCTTTTCCTGTTCGGACTTCCATACATTATGTGCTTCGTCTAAGTCTTTTTGCAGGTTTACTTCCTCGTCGCGCAAGGCTGCCGCCTTAATGTAGTCTTGCGCTTTCAGCACCTTGCGTTTTTCTTCGCGCAGGATTTCCAACCTGCTTTCCAAGTCTTCAATACCCAATGGCGCTTTTACCTGAGCGATATGTACGCGCGCGCCTGCCTCGTCCATGGCGTCGATAGCCTTGTCGGGCAAACAGCGGTCGGTAATATAGCGTTGCGTGAGGTACACGCAGGCGCGTATGGCCTCAGGCGTGTAAACCGCATTGTGATGCTGCTCGTAACGTTCCTTAATATTCATCAAGATTTCCACCGTCTCCTCAGTAGAAGTGGGTTCTACCATAATTTTTTGAAACCGCCGTTCCAAAGCGCCGTCTTTTTCTATATGTTGACGGTATTCGTCGAGCGTAGTAGCGCCTATACATTGAATTTCGCCGCGCGCCAATGCAGGTTTCAAGATATTGGCGGCATCTAAGGAACCGCCCGCCCCGCCCGCGCCGACCAAGGTGTGCAATTCGTCAATAAACAGTATCAGATTAGGGGTTTTCGTCAGCTCGTTAAGAATGGTTTTCATGCGTTCTTCAAACTGACCGCGGTATTTTGTGCCAGCCACTATAGCCGCCACATCAAGGGCTACAATGCGTTTATCCAATAAAATGCGCGACACCTTGCGTTGGGCAATGCGCAGCGCCAATCCTTCCGCTATAGCCGATTTACCCACCCCCGGTTCGCCGATCAGCGCCGGATTATTCTTTTTGCGGCGGCTCAAAATCTGAGCTAAACGTTCTATTTCCTTGTCCCGTCCGATTACCGGATCTAATTTCCCTTCTTTGGCTATGGCTGTGAGGTCAACCCCATAATTATCCAAGGCAGGCGTATCGCTTTTCGGCTTAGTGTTGAGCGTAGCCTCTGAAGGCCGGCTGTTTGTTCCGGAAGAAAAGGGATTATGATGGCCTTTATTTTCTTTGGTATTATCGTCATCTTCTTCATAATCAACGCTTGATTTGGCAGGAGTCGGTTGATTGGTTAATTTGGCGTAAGCCGAAGCATAGTCGAGATTATATCCTGCAAAGATAGGCAGGAGCGCGGGGTGCAGGTTTTCTTCCTCGTGCAGTATGGCTAATAAAAGATGAACTGCTGTTGGCTGATTGTCCTGTGTATTACGTGCTTCCAAGGTCATTTTACTTAATAATTGGGTGGTTTCCTGTAGAATATAGACACTTTTATTTTCCTCAAAAGGAATAGGCCGTCCCTTTCTTACCACATCTTCAATTTGCTTTTTAAGTATTTGAGGGCTTGCGATAAAGCTCGCAAGTAGTTTTACCGCGCTATTATCGTTATGGCGTAAAATACCCAGCACCAAGTGTTCGGGACTAACGCTATAGTCGCCCATTCTCATAGCTTCTTCGTAACTGTAAACAATAATCTTATTTACCTCTTCGGAAAATGATAACTCTAAATTCATCGTTTTCAATTCATAAAATAAACTGCAAAAATAAGCAAAATTTGCGAAATTACGAATTTGATGAAGAGGGGCTGTGTATGAAAATAGTTTTGTTTATTACATTTTTAAACTGTAGGATTTTTATGGATACTTACATGTTGAAAACTATTAAAAAAAAATTTCGCCAATCCGATAATTATGCTTACCTTAGCGTTCTTTTTGTAAATAAATAAAAAATGATAGAAAACAGCGAAAGCACAGAGCGAATCATCAGGGTCAACATAGAGGAAGAAATGAAATCTTCTTATATTGACTATTCTATGTCGGTTATCGTATCGCGCGCCCTTCCCGACGTGCGCGATGGATTAAAACCCGTACACCGCCGTATCCTTTTCGGAATGTCGGAATTAGGCCTTACAGCCGGTAAACCTTATAAAAAATCGGCGCGTATAGTGGGCGATGTAATGGGTAAATACCACCCGCATGGCGACACAGCCTTGTATGACGCTATGGTGCGTATGGCGCAGGAGTGGAGTTTGCGCTATTTATTAGTTGACGGACAGGGTAATTACGGTTCTGTTGACGGCGACCAGCCGGCAGCCATGCGATATACCGAGGCACGCCTGCAAAAAATGTCGGAAGAGGTCTTGGCCGATTTAGATAAAAATACGGTGGACTTTCGTCCGAACTATAGTGAAGAATATATGGAGCCAAGCGTATTGGCTACTAAAGTTCCTTTATTGTTAATTAACGGCGCTTCGGGTATAGCTGTGGGTATGGCTACCAATATGGCCCCGCACAACCTGACAGAAATATGCAATGCTATATGCGCCTATATTGACAATAAAGACATAACCATCGAAGATTTAATGCAATACGTGAAAGCGCCCGATTTTCCTACAGGAGCTACTATCTATGGGATTCAGGGAATAAAAGAGGCTTACGAAACGGGCAGAGGGCGTGTAGTATTGCGCTCGAAAACCGATGTGGAAACTTCTTCCAGCGGCCGTGAAACCATTGTCATCAGCGAGATTCCGTATCAGGTAAATAAAAAGGAACTGATTGAGAAAATTGCCGCCTTGGTAGAAGAAAAGAAGGTGGAAGGTATTGCCTTTGTCAACGATGAAAGCGACCGCAACGGCATGCGTATTGTAGTGAAACTGAAGCAGGGCGCTGTGGCTAACGTGGTGCTTAACAACCTGTTTAAATACACGGCTCTGCAAAGCACTTTTTCCATCAACAATATAGCTTTGGTTGATGGTCGGCCTTGCCTGCTGAACTTAAGACAGTTGATAAAATATTTCGTGCGCCATCGCCACGAGGTAGTGTTGCGCCGTACACGTTATGAATTGGAACAGGCCGAAAAAAGAGCCCATATCCTCGAAGGATTGCTGATTGCCTTAGACCATCTTGATGCTGTAATAGCCTTAATAAGGGCATCGAAAACTCCCGAAGAAGCCCGCATCGGCTTGATGAGTCAATTCGGCTTGTCGGAAATTCAGGCCAATGCCATAATTGAAATGCGCCTGCGCCAGTTGACAGGCCTTGAGCGCGACAAGATTAAAAATGAATACGCCGAACTGCAAAAGTTAATCGCTGAACTTAGTCGTATTTTAGCCGATGAAACATTACAGTTCCAAATTATAAAAGATGAAACCATCGCCGTGCGCGACAAGTATGGCGACGAGCGTCGTACGGATATAGTGCTGGCTGCAGGTGAATTTAATCCCGAAGATTTTTATGCCGACGAAGATATGGTAATTACCATTTCGCACATGGGCTACATCAAACGTACTTCTCTACAGGAATATCGCCTGCAAAACCGCGGAGGAGTGGGGGCCAAGGGCAGCAATACGCGCGACGAGGACTTTTTGGAACATATCTACGTAGCTAATATGCACAGTACTATGTTGTTCTTTACCCAAAAAGGCCGCTGTTACTGGCTCAAGGTATATGAGGTTCCGGAAGGCACAAAAGCTTCTAAAGGCCGTGCTATTCAAAATGTTATCAATATAGAGCCGGACGATAAGGTTTGCGCCTACATTAATGTGAGAACCCTGAGCCAAGCCGACTATATTAATAATAACTACATTGTTTTATGTACCAAGCGCGGCACAGTGAAAAAAACTTCTTTAGAGGCCTATTCTCGCCCGCGGGCTAATGGCGTGAATGCCATTACTGTACGCGAAGGCGACGAATTGCTCGAAGCCGTATTAACCAACGGGAATTGTGAAATACTATTGGCGGCTCGTGCCGGTAAATGCGTGCGTTTCAACGAAGAAAAGGTGCGCGCTATCGGGCGTACCGGTGCCGGAGTGAGAGGCATTAATATTGAAGACCATAATGAAGTGATTGGCATGGTATGTGTTGACCCCAATTCCCCCGATAAGGATAAAATCAATATTATGGTGGTGAGCGAAAACGGTTATGGAAAACGTTCTGATTTAGATGATTATAGGGTTACTAACCGTGGCGGAAAAGGCGTGCGTACTATTAACGTTACGGAGAAGACTGGTCAATTGATTGCTATTAAGGACGTTATGGACGACTCTGATTTGATGATCATCAATAAATCAGGCTTGACCATTCGTTTAGCAGTATCCGAAATTCGTATTACAGGTCGTGTTACTCAGGGTGTTAAGTTGATTAACCTGAAAGGGAAGGATAGTATTGCAGCTGTTTGTAAGGTAAGCAAGAGCGAGGAGGAAAATGGAGAGGAAACGACAACACAAACAGAAGAAATTGTGGAATTATAAAAAAATATTTATATTTGTAGTCTAATTTATTATCAAAATTGTATGAAAAAGATAGTTCTTCTCAGTTGTCTTTTCCTGTCGGTATCGTTAATAGCACAGGATAAAGCGAAACTTCAGTCGCAAGTAGCTAAAAGCGACGTGGAAATTAATGATCCTAAAAAAGCCGAGCAGCCTAAAACATGGTTGAGTCGGGCAGACTTGTTTAATGATGTGTATAACGCTCCTACTAAACAATTAATGGCAGGCATGGGCCATAGAGATATTAAATTACTTTTAGCCAAGGAAAAAGTTATCGATAGTAAAACCGTAGATTTATTAGGGGAGACTTACGATGTAGATGTATATGCAGATAAAGAATTGTATTATGATGCGGCAGGACAATTGGTACTTTGGGTAGTAACCGACTATGCTGCCGATAAGCCTTTATTGAAGTCGTTGGAAGCTTACAAACGGGCAGCTGCATTAGATGCTAAAGGCGCCAATGTTAAAAAAATCAAAGAAGCTTTACAAAATATACAGCCGAAATTGAGCTACGAGGGCTATGTAGCCTATATTATGCAGGATTATCCGGTGGCTTCAGAATATTACGAGGCAGCTATAGACTGCTCTGTGCAGCCCTTGGTCGCAGCGCCGGATACAAATGCCATGTATATGGTTGGTATTGTAGCCTATGCTTTGAACGACGCTGATAAAGCAGTTACTTATTATAAAAAAGCTATGGATGCCGGTTTTACTGCCGGCGGAGATGTCTATGCCGATTACGCTAAGGTTTTAAAAGCAAAGACAGATACTACTGCTGCCATCGAAGCCTTAAAAACCGGTTTTTCACTCTTTCCAACCAACAAAGAAATTATTTTTACCCTCATTAATACCTATATGGAAAAGGGGGAAGAGCCTACGAGTATCCTCCCTTATGTTTATAAGGCAATAGAAAACGATCCTGATAACGCTTCTGTGTATTACGTGGAAGGGATAGTATATGAGCAGTTAGATGATTTTGTCAATGCGGAAAAAGCTTATAAAACAGCTATAGAAAAAGATGAAAATTACTTTTTTGCCTACTATAACCTTGGCGTATTATACTATAACGAAGGAGCGCGTATCAATAATGCAGCCATTGATGAACTTGATCAGAACAAATATGAGGCATTGATGGCGCAGGCGCATGATGTATTTAAGCAAGCTATTCTTCCTTTAGAAAAAGCATACGAATTGAATAATGCAGAGCGTTCTGCAATTGACTTGTTGAAGACGATATATTTCCGTCTTCGCGAAGATAGCGAGGAAATGGCTAATAAGTACGAATATTATGATGACCTGCTGAAATCAATGTAAAACAAGCAGTTTTTATAAAGGCGAAGACTACCCCTTCGCCTTTATAGTTTACTCCCCAAATACCCCACTGTTTCCTGCTTAATAATTTTATGCAGCGCTATAAGGCAAATCACATTGGGGATAACCATCAGCGCATTGGCAAAGTCGGAAAAATCCCAAACTACTTTTAGTGAAGTAGTAGCTCCGATGTAAGCAACGATAATCCACATGATACGGTAGAGCATTATCCCCTTGCCGCCCGAAAGGTACTCCAAGGCCTTTTCGCCATAATACGACCAGCCGAGAAGGGTAGAAAAAGTAACAAAAACAAGGCTGATCATAAGAAAGTACTCCCCGAAAGGAATAATACTGAAGGTTTTATAGGTGATTTTCACCCCTTCCAATCCTGCGTAGCCTTCGGGGCTTTTCAGGATTCCGGAAACTATGGTGATGCCGGTGAGGGCACATACTACCACGGTGTCCCAGAAGGTGCCGCTCATGGAAACCAAGCCTTGCTCAGCCGGAACTTTCGTTTTTGCAACCGCTGCTGCTATTGGCGCAGAGCCCATGCCCGATTCGTTCGAGAAAAGGCCACGGGCTATACCGTAGCGCATAGCCATAATAATAGTTCCGCCCAAGAGGCCGCCGCCTATGGCCTTGGCCGAGAAGGCGCTTTTGATAATCAAAGAAAGCGCCGGAAGAATGAAATCAAAATTATAGCCCAATACGGTTAAACAGCCTAAAACATACATTATTACCATAAACGGAATAAGTTTGTTGCACACGGCGGCTATAGATTTTACGCCGCCCAGAATAACCGCGCCTACTAATAAAGCAGTAACGCCGCCTATTGCCCAAAACGGAATATTCAGGCTATGGTTAACGGCGTCGGCTAAAGAATTGGATTGCGCCATATTTCCTATGCCGAAAGAGGCAAAAACCGTCAGCAAGCTAAAGGCAACTGCTAAAAATTTCGATTTGACGCCCTTTTCCAAGGCATACATCGGCCCTCCGGCGTAGCTGCCGTTTTTCTTGACTACACGGTATTTCAAGGCCAGCACCGCTTCGCCGTATTTGGTGGCGATGCCGAGAATACCTGTAAACCAACACCAGAACACAGCCCCGGGTCCGCCCAAGCCAATGGCGGTAGCTACGCCTACAATGTTCCCCACGCCTATGGTGGCCGACAAGGCAATCATCAGCGAACTGAAATGGCTGACATCGCCGGGCGTATTTTTGTCGGATTTTTTAAAGGTTAATTTTATGGCTTTGCCAAGATACCGTTGAATAAAACCGGTGCGTATGGTCAAAAAAAAGTGAGTGAAGAGCAATAAAATAATCATAAACCAACCCCATAACAGGTCGTTGGCTTCTCCGAGCAACTTAGACAAGATTTCCATCATCGTTTTTTTTGCAAATATAATTATTTTTTGAAAATATTGCCGTAAATTTGTACCCTTTAATTTAGTATGATGATAAATTTTAAACCATTAACCATACACGATGCTTCATGGGCAAGGCCTTTACTGTGGGAGGCAGGAGAGCATGGCGCAGAGTATTCCTTTGCCAATGCTTTGATTTGGGGGAATTTCTATAAGATGGAAGCCGCCAGAATAGACGATTTCCTGCTATCCCGCTCTGCTGAATCATCGGCTTACATGTACCCGCGGGGAAAAGGGGATATGCGCTATGCAATCAATTGTATAATGCAGGACGCAAGGGAACGTGGAGCGCCTTTGGTGTTGCGGGGGCTGAGTCAAACCGCTAAGGAAGAATTGGAACGTTTATTTCCGAGCAAATTTGATTATACCCCCTTGCGCGACTTTGCCGACTATGTTTATACGGTGAAAGACCTGTCGGAATTAGTCGGCCGTAAATTTCAGCCCAAGCGTAATTTGGCATCGCGTTTCATGAAAACCTATAACTGGAATTACGAAGCTATCACTGCAGAAAATATAGAAGAATGCGTTGCGATGAGCAGGGAATGGTGCAGGCTGAATTGTTGTGAAGAAGACGGCGGTATGGCAATGGAAAATTCAGTAGCCATTCAAATGCTTAACTGTTTTTTTGCCTTGGATTTAAAAGGCGGCCTTTTACGTGTTGACGGTAAGGTAATTGCTTTCACCATTGGCGAGCCTTTGAATAAAGACACCTTTATTGTGCATATAGAAAAGGCTTTTACGGAATATGCGGGCGCATATCAGATGATTAATCGGCAATTTATTTGCCATAATGCCTTGGATTTCGTTTACGTAAATCGTGAAGATGATGCGGGCGACCTTGGCTTGCGCAAAGCAAAAGAATCCTACCAGCCTGTGTTTATGCAGGAGAAGTATTTGGCAGTGAGAGTTGAGAATTGAGAGTTGAGAATGTTCCTACATCCCACCCGTGGCCGCAGGCCTACGAAGCAAACCGGTATTAACAAGAACTAAATATTGCATTAAACAATAACCCTGCTCCTTGATTCGATTAGCAACATATCACGACATTCCGGCCTTGAAGCATATCCGAAAAATTTGCTTCGGTGAAAGCGAGGCTTATTCGGCCTTTTATTTTGCTACCCGTTTCACCGAAAACAATACCCTGACATATTTGGAGCAAGATAGCCCTGTGGCTTCGCTTACCTTATTAGATGCCGAACTGCTAACTGCCGATGGACATGTTTTTCCTGTGGCTTATGTGTACAGCGTGGCTACCTTACCGAATTGGCGCGGCAGAGGAATAGCCGCCGCCTTATCAAAATATGCCGATGACTATTTGCAGGCGCGGGGAGTGGCGGCTTCGCTATTAGTGCCGGCTTCTGCTCCATTATTCGATTATTATGCGAAATTAGGCTATGAAACGAAGTTTTTTGTGGAAAAATATGAGGCCGCTTGCACGGACAAGGAGTCAGACACGGTTTTGCAGGCCTCTGAATTAGAAGTCGGCGACTATTTTCGCTTAAGAAAGGAAGCCTATTCTGGCGGCGGTTATTATGTGCAGTGGAGTACGGACGCCTTGGATTTTGCGCTACAGGACTGCAGGTTGACAGGCGGCTTAGCCTATCGCCTGCACACGGCAGCAAGGGAAGGATTTCTGTTAGCCTATCCTATGTCGGATAATACCGTAATAGTAAAAGAAAGTTGGCTTGACGGTGATTTATATCCCTTAGCTGTTCGCTTGTTACAACAGAAATTCGGCACGCACAGGAAGTATATTTTCTATGCCATGCAAAGGCCTGAAACCGTTACAGCGCAACCTTTCGGCATGATTAAATGTTATACGGGAAAGGCGCTGCCGTTACAGGGAAATATCCCCTACTTCGGCTTGGCCAAAGATTGATTATTGCATTAGTTCTACTGTATTTTTTCGGCGAGAATAACGTTTTCTACATGATGCGTATGCGGAAACATATCTACAGGTTGTACCTTCACAATACGGTAGGCAGCGGCTAAAACGGCCATATCGCGCGCTTGTGTGGCGGGGTTGCAGCTTACATACACCAAGCGTTGCGCTCCGCTTTTCAACACATTCTCGGCAACTGTAAGATGTATACCTGCGCGGGGCGGGTCGAGCACAATTACATCAGGATCTCCGTTAGCGGCAAAAAAAGCCGGCGTCAGCAAATCTTTCATATCGCCGGCGTAAAAAATCGTGTTGCGGATATTGTTGCGTTCAGCGTTCTTTTTGGCATCTTCAATAGCTTCCGGAACATATTCAATGCCGACTGCTTTCTTAGCCTGAGCAGCTAAATACAGCGCAATGGTGCCGATACCGGTATAGAGGTCGTAAAGTATTTCATGTCCTTGCAATGCGGCAAAATCGCGTACTAAGCGATACAGTTTTTGCGCCTGCAGGGTATTGGTTTGGAAAAATGATTTAGGGCTAATGCTAAACACTATGCCGTCCATCTTTTCTTCTATGTAAGGTTTGCCGTGAAAACAAACTACTTCAAGGTCGTTGATAGTATCGTTGCCTTTAGTGTTAATCACATATTGCAGCGAAGTAATTGCAGGAAATTGCTGCTGTAAATATTGCAGGAGCCGAATGCGTTCCTTTTCCTTATCTTCGCCGAAAACCATCACCACCATTACTTCGCCGCTACTAACACTGTTGCGTACAATCATGGTGCGCAGAAAACCGCTTTGCGTTCTGATATCGAAGAAACTTAATCCGTGATTGACGGCATAGTCTTTCACGGCGCGGCGCAAGGCATTCGAGGGTTCGGGCTGCAGGAAGCAGGCATCAATATCGAGCACCTTGTCGAACAGGCCGGGAATGTGAAAGCCTAAAGCTTCGGAGGGGAGAGGGCTTTCGCAGTTCATTTCTTCCTTAGTGCGCCAACGTTTATTGGAAAAAGTAAATTCTAATTTGTTTCGGTAGTACTGCTCGTTGGCCGAGCCAAGTATGGACTGCATGTTCAGCTCCGTAAATTTTCCTATGCGGCTCAGTTGGTCAACTACCTGTTGTTGTTTGAAGGCTAATTGTTCGGAGTAAGGGATATGCTGCCATTTGCAGCCTCCGCATATACCGAAATGGCTGCAAAAAGGCTGCACCCGCGTTTCGGACTGATGAATAAATTCGCTTATTATACCTTCCATATAACCCGAACGGCTACGGACAACCTGCACATTTACTACATCGCCCGGAGTAGCGTAGGGGACAAAGATTACTTTGCCGTTATATTTGCCTAAAGCCTTGCCTTCGGCTGCAATATTGGTAATTTCAAGGTTTTCTATAACCGGATATTTGCGGCGCGACATATCAGCGTATTATTTCAAAAGCCGATTCGTGGTCTATCAATTTTTCAAATCGCAAAGGCAATTTTTTTGCCTTTATTTCTTCCAGCGCAGCTTTTAATCCTTGGAGAATACTGGGTCGGTTAGGATTGATGCTGATGACCAAAATACTGCCGTTTTCCGCTTGCAGAATACGGTTTTTAATTTCTTCGGAAGAAAGCGTTCCGCCGCCGTCGGTAACCGTTTGATAGCCTATTACCTTATTGCCTGCGGCGTTAATTACTGCTACCGCTACATCATCGGTATAACCTGTAGCCGAACGAACATATCTGACTTGTTTTCCTGTAACAGCAGCAATACTTGCAGCGCCATCGGCCACTTCTTTCATTACATCATCTCTGTCGGTAGTGCCGGCTATTCCATATACGCTGCGGCCTTCTACAGAAAGGGAACGGTTGCGGTTGCCTAAATTTTCGATATCGAATAATGGGTTAGCAGCTATTTGTTTTACTGCCTCCTGATTACGGCGCACATAGTAGCCGGATACGAAAAAAGTAGCTTTAACCTTATGATTGATAAGTTCTTGTATTAAGTCTTCTTGATGAAAAGAGTAGGCATTAATGGTGAGGAACAGCGTTTTGGTATTGGCCGGGCTTTCTACATTTACACGACGAACAATACCGCGGGTAGCTTCTCCCCATTGGCTTGGTTTTTGAGGAATAATAATTATTTCAACAGACGGCGGCGTACCCTCTCTTTGAAGAATTTTGCTTTCTTGCACCGGTTCTTGCTCCTGTATTTGCAACTCTTCCGGCGCTGCTTCGGAAACGTTTTTCGTAGTGTCGGTCTTAGAGGATATAGTATGAGGAGTAGCCGTTTTGCCTTCCTGAACATCAGTTACAATAGCAACTCTATTAGTTTCAGGCGGCGTGGTGGCGCGGTCAACCATAGCAGTAATCAAGATGATTAATCCGTAACAGAAAATGCACAAAAACAGCACTGTAGCTAAAAAATAACGCAGTTTCATAAGAAATTTCGCTTATGTTCTAATCTGCTAAGATACGCCTTTTTTATAAAAAAACAAATTTTTTATTTAATTCTATTTTTGTTATATTTGCAGTGAAATTACAGGGCACAATGAAAATGCAGCAAATATTTGATGAAATTTTAAAAGTATGCACCAATAGTTCAGCTCTTGATATACAATTATTTAATGAAGCTTTGAAGCAGGCTGAAAAGGCCATGGAAGGTAAATTCCGTGAAAATGGTGATCCCTTTTTATGCCATGCTTTGGGTGTTGCCTTAATTTTACTCCGCGAAATAGGATTGTTGCTGCCGACAGCTACCGCCGTATTGCTGCATGAATCGTTTAAACATACTAAAATCACCGAATTGGCAGGCCGCTCAGGAGAGGAAGAACTGAAACGGCAAGAAAAAGCCTTAGAGGCTATAGCTAAGCAGTACAGCGCCGAAGTAGCCCAAATGGTACGCGGAATGAATAAAATATCCTCCATTAACCTTACCGATACCAAATTAAGCGCCGATAACCTGCGTAAATTTTTAGTAACGTATTCCGACGACCCAAGGGTAACGCTTATTAAGTTAGCTGACAGGTTGGAAGTTATGCGATCTTTGGATTTCTTCCCAAAAAATAAACAGGAGAAGAAAGCGGCGGAAACCTTGTTGTTATACGCTCCAATAGCGCATCAGTTAGGAATGTATAACCTTAAAACAGAACTGGAAGAGCTTTCTTTGCGTTATACGGAGCCTGAAAAGTACCGCTTCATTAGTAATAAATTGAAAAGTTCGGGCGGCGAGCGGCAGCAATTAATCGAAGAGTACCTGGCTCCTGTGGAAAAAGAATTGAAAAAACGGGGCATACAATACGAAATTAAAAGCCGCACAAAGTCGGTATATTCTATTTGGCGGAAGATGCAGGCGCAACAGGTGGATTTTGAAAAAATTTATGATATTTTTGCCATACGCATAATTATAGAAGTGCCCAAAGACGACAGGGCAAAAGAAGAAGCGCTCTGCTGGGAAGTTTATACCATTATCGAAAATTTGTATGAAATAGCCTCGCAACGAACCCGCAACTGGCTTTCTAAACCTAAATCGAGCGGTTACGAGGCGCTGCATGTTACCGCTATTCTTCCGCGGCAAAGATATGTGGAGGTGCAAATACGCACGCGGAGAATGGATGACGAGGCGGAAAGAGGCCGCGCAGCCCATTGGCTGTATAAGGGAATGAAAGGTTCCGAAGGATTACAGTTTTGGCTGGATAACGTGACAGCACTACTCGAAAAACCTGCCGAGTATAAACACGATTTTTCTAAATTAAAGGCAGATGAAATCTTCGTTTTTACACCCACCGGCGAATTACGGCGCTTACCAGCCAATGCCTCGGCGCTTGACTTTGCCTTTGCCATTCATACCAATATAGGCTTAAAGTGTGCGGCTGCCTTAGTGAATGGCCGCCATGTTTCTATTAAGGAAAAACTAACCACGGGAGATGTGGTAGAAATTCTTACGGCGAAAAACCAGAAGCCCGCATTAGCTTGGTTAGACTATGTTGTAGTCCCCAAAGCCAGGTCTAAAATCAAACAAAAATTGGTGGAGGAAGAAACCAAAAAATATAGCGAGGTAGGAAAGGAATTGTTGGTGCGCAGGCTGAAAAACTGGAAAATGGAATTCAACGACGAGGTGCTGGCAAGCCTTATGAAGCATTATAAGTTGAAGACTATTACCGATTTATATGTCGAAATAGCCAAAGAGAAAATTAATATCGCTAACGTTCGGGAAGTCTTGACGGGCGGAGCTCCGCCTGTAGAAAAAAAGAAGGTGGAAAAACCGTTACACTCGGTGGAGCTTTCCGACAATGACCTTAATTATTTAGCGATAGACGCCGATCTTGGCCGTACGAGTTGTAAATTGGCGAAGTGTTGCAAACCGGCGTATGGCGATGATGTTTTCGGCTTCGTAACCATTAACGAAGGCATTAAAATCCATCGTTTTGATTGTCCCAACGCCGCCCGCTTGTTAGACCAATTCAACTATCGCCAACTGAAAGTACACTGGCTGCCAAAATAATAATATAAAAATGTATCTTTGTTGAAATTAATAAGGTAAAACCAAATGAATCACCTGAGATTTTACACCCTTGTAGCATTAGCTATGCTCATTTCACCGACAATGTACGGTCAAATTAACGTGCAAGACAGTCTTCAAACTATTTTGCAGAACGATACCATTGACGTGGAAACACGTTTCAGAAATGCTTACATTCTTATATCTCGCAATTCTTTGCCCGAGGAAGCGGAACTTTTGTGCCAAACGGTCGTATATCCTTTTGTCCAAAAATCGTGGAAAAGCAAGTCCGACCGCTTGAGTCATCTGGCGGAACTGTATCTTACTATCGGCATTTGTTATCGCGAACGCGGTGGCGACGACCGCTACGAACAGGAACGGAACACGTTTATAAAAGCTGTGGAAACCGCTAAAGAATCGAGCAACGATTCCATTTATTCTCATTGCCTTTACGGGTTTGGACTTATGGAATGTAAACGTGGCAATTTACAAAAAGGGAACGAGTATTTTTATCAGGCGATTGAACTTTACGATAAGATGGGAAAGTATGAAACTTCCACGACTATGCTGTATGTGATAAGCCTCAATTTTTTTCAAATTAAAGATGTAGATGGGCTGCAAAGAGTAGTAACGCAAATGGAACCCTATCTCAAAAAAGACAAGTCGAAACAAACGCTCTATCAATACAATGTTGTCAAAAAAATGAGTCTTGAAATACTGCTTGAAAAGACGAAAAAAGAAGGAAATCCGTTAGATTATCAATTAGTTGATACGCTTTTGCTCGTAATCAGGGACAATATTTTTCTGGTAGAAAATTTTCGCGATGAATTATATCGTACTTTTCTGCACGGTTGGGCTTACTACTATTTATCAAAAGCATTTTACGACCATTACCCGGAGCAAACCGACAGCATTTTTCATTATTTGAACAGGTCTTCCGAATTAATAGAACAGGATTTATATAACCGAAAATTAGAACTCAGCGGCGAAAAGGAATTGAAAATATACATTCATCAGTTACGCGCTAAAACCCTTTTGGGTCAAGGGAAAATGGAAGAAGCATATCATTTTATGAACGAATCGCTGAACCTGCTCAAGCAATTGAAAGGGTATCAAATTTTTGGCGAACAGTACTATGTGGCTTATCAATTCATGGCTGATTATTATGAAAATATAAACCGACCCGTCGAAGCGTTAAAATATTATAAATTACTGAAAGAGAGCGATGAGCAACGCTACGAAACCGAAAAAATACAGGCAATCACTGATATGTCGATAAAATATGAAACAGAAAAGAAAGAAATTCAAATTGCCACTTTAGAAAAGGAAAAGCAAGCCGCTCAGCGTATTTTGTGGTTGATTGCCGGTTTATCGTTAGCATTGCTGACTACATTCGTTTTAATCTTTCTGTCGAGCCGTTTAAAACGGAAAAACGTAGAACAACAACTCTATGAAACGGCGCTGCTTGCAGAACTGCGTCAAAATGAGCTGGAAAAAATACACAACCTGAAACAGCAGGTAGAACAGCGCCCCGTCAAAAATACCATAGAAAAAATTATCTGGTTAATAGAAAATTCCATTATCGAAAAAGATAGTAAAAAAGCTTATCTCGAACGCCTTACGAAAATTGATGCTAAGCTGCTTGAAGAAGCCTACCAAAGCGCTAAAACGAAGATTACCAGCATGGATATGAAATATATCGTTTGCTTTTCCGCCGACATTGACGTACAGGATATCAGTTTGATTTTCAACATCGAACCTGCAAGCGTACATACCGTGCGTTATCGTATCAGGAAAAAATTCTCAAAAGAAGATACATTTCGGACGATTTTGTAAAAAAAATCTATTTTTGTCTATATTTTTCATAGACTCAAGCCCTACTTTTGCGGCATATTAACACTTAATTATTATGTCTATGAAACAATCAAATGAAATGTGGTCAAAATCGACCAAAGCTATTATTAACGGGGTATTGCTCTTTTCTGTAGCCGGCGTACTGTACCCTATTTTTAATTTTCTCAAATCAACAGCGTCTGGTCTCAGCAGTGTAGCCTCTTTTGTGGGAGAAAGTTCTTCAGCGCTTAGCGGCAGCGCTTTAGTGTTTACGATTACTTGCTACGTCCTGTTAGCAGGTATTATTTTTGGCTACTATCTGTATTTGAATGGTTTAGCTAATTTCAGTTTAGCCGTAAATCCGGCAGACAGCAATTCCGTCAAAAAAATACGCACCGGCGTTATTTTAGTACTGCTTGGCTGGGGAGTTGCATTTCTTTTCGGATTTATTCCTTTTGCCGGTTGGTTGGGAAGCCTGGCGAATGTCATTTTGTGCATAGTTGCTTACATTCTGATGCTGATTGAATTTTCAGCCTTAAAGAAATCGACGACATTCCCGGAGTCGGCGCGCAGCGGAGCCTCGTTATTGTTTATTGCCCTGATTCTTTTGATAATAGGAACTATTCTTGACCTGATTCCCTTAATTGGCTGGGTTTTCATGTTAATATTGAGTCTCGTCGGTTTCATCTTGACGATTATAGGTTGGAAAAGAATTAAAAGCGCAGCATGAGTTCGCGGAAAACCCTCTTTATATCGGCAATCTTATTATCAAGTATGCTGATTTCTAACGCTTGCGGAGTATTATTGCCTTATTCGGGCGGTATTACTCCGCCTGTTTCTAATCCTTTTTATCAGCTTGCCGATGTACAGTTAGTGGGCTGCTACGGCAATCGCAGTGCGGCAACGGTAGAATTTGTATTTACGGTAACGGCGCACAGTAATCTCATTACATCAGGGGTTTTGGGGCAGCGTCCCAATACGAAGTTTGTGGCGCGAGGCACAGCATACGAGCCTTATAATTCTTCCGGCACAAAGGTAGAGTTAGTGCGAGGTTATCTTTCCGAAGTAGTAATTGCCGACATTCGTAACGTCCCCGATTACCTTGTGCAGTTCGACCGAATAGAGATACAATGGTACTTTAATGCTGAGCACCATAGTGGAAAAACAGGGCAAAATCTTATTTTCAACAGCGTGCCTATTGTTTGGAGATGATGAAATGAAAAATTTGTTTAATTGGATAATTGTTTATACCTTTGCTGTTGGAAGTAATTCCAAACTTGCCGGGAGGTCGCATATTTGTGTTTTTATGCAGATAAGCCGCCTCCCGCTCCTTTAGCGGTGATGGGTATTTGCAGAACTTCATAAGAATACGCTTTATTTCCATTATTATATGTTGCTTTTACTGTAATTTTTATAAGATATATGGATCCTTCATAATTTATAACCCCATATAGGCGTTGTATTTCTTTAATATGGCAATCCTTGTATTTATCTGGTAATTAATAAATTAGAATAAACGAATTAATAATTAGTAAAATGAAGAAAGTAGTATTTATTATTTTAGCGATGTTGCCGATGATAGCGTCGGCACAGTGGTTCAGCCCTGACATTCCGGAAGAAGATGAGTTCCTTTTTCTGTTTGAGAAAGCAATTGTAAGTAGCATGAGAGTTGCGTCAGTCAAAAAGACAGAGAAAGTTTTTGTCGAGGAATCAATGGCGACAGGTTGGTGTAAAGTGAAATACACAAATTCCGAAGGCAAGGAAATTGAAGGTTACACCAAAATGCAGGTACTGAAACCTCTTGACGATGTGGCTGCACAAATGAAAGAACAAAGAAACAATTTTACACTTGGACAATGGAAAGTGGTAACATTTGCGGTAATTTTTCTTGTTGTCGGAATAGTCGTATCGTTTATGAGTTTTCTCGGACGTTGGAAGTTAATTTTGATGATAGTCGCGGTTATGTTTCTTAGTGCGCTCGAATTTTGGTTTTTAACCCAAACAGAAGGCTTTACGTTCTATTTGCCCACCGTTGTAGGCTGGAAAAAGGCAATAATAGGTTTCCTGTTTTTAGCCATTTTTCTTGTTGCACATATTTATCTTTGGGTAAAAACACTCGCTTATATTTCTGCTGATGCGGTTGGAACGGCAATGGTGGGTACGGCTCTGTCTTCGCTGGCTGTCGTTGTTACGTGGCTTGTTATGTTTGTATTTGTTGCAGCAGAAAACTATGAAATGTGGGGAAAATATATTGGCATTGGTTACTGGATTTTGATAGGAATAGTTACCATTACTGCGATGTTTTCCTGTGACAGATTTTGGGAAAGACTTCTGTTTCTACCTGTTTTTGTAATTGGTGTTGTTCCCATTACCATACTTGCATTAGATGTTGTACTTGGCGGTGTTGTTGCCGTTGGTGCTATGTTCCTTATGCAAGCATTGATGAGTGGTGGAAGTTCAAAGGGGGATTCGCCAAGTGGGTCAATAGGCGATACAGGTTGGGATAGACATTCATCTGGTTTTAGTTATTGGGATTCGGGAAAACAAAGAAAACCTGGGGAATAACCGCTATATATGGAGGGCGGAAGCCCCTTAATTCGTAATGTAAATGAACGAATTAGAAAAAATATTAGAAAATGCACGCGAAAAAGTAAAATCAGGCGATTGGATTTACTTTACAGAAACTGATGCATTTTTCTTGAATATGAGGAAA
>Ga0099364_10003479_pt1 | contig 24428 bp, 21 predicted proteins | sample TergutTh196P3_FD_73070 | JGI IMG/M metagenome (GOLD analysis project Ga0099364, IMG submission 73070) | Microcerotermes parvus P3 segment gut microbial communities from Pointe-Noire, Republic of the Congo - Th196 P3 | ecosystem: Host-associated > Arthropoda: Insects > Digestive system > Gut ...
TGCCGCCTGCCGATACGCAAGGGAAAATGATATTCCGTTTTTGGGAATCTGTTTGGGAATGCAGATCGCCGTCATCGAATATGCACGTCACGTCTGCGGACTGTCGGACGCTCATTCCGGCGAGTTTGACGAAGCCGCCGCGCATCGGGTGATCGACATCATGCCTGACCAAGTCGGCAGAGTAGGCAGCGGCGGCACCATGCGTTTGGGAACGTATCCCTGTAAGGCAGCACAAGACACACTGCTGTACAGATTGTACAATACGTGTGAAATTGATGAGCGGCATCGCCATCGGTTTGAATTCAATAATGACTATCGGGAGATTCTAGCGGGCAAGGGTCTTGTCCTCTGCGGTACGTCGCCGGACGGCAAACTGGTCGAGGCGGTCGAACTGCCGGTCAATCGGTTTTTTCTGGCGGTGCAATTTCACCCGGAGTTTAAGAGCCGGCCCAACAAACCGCATCCGATATTTTTGGGACTTGTTCAGGCGGCTAAACGGCTAAAGAGGGTTAAATAATTTCCTAGCGTTCACGTATTCGTGTTTACATAACGAAAATACCAACTAATTTTTGACACAACCCAAAAAATTCCTTTGCGCCCTTGCTTTTATTTTTGATTCTGTTAGAATGTTCAGTGGTAAATCAATTATGTCGATTTCAATAACCCCAACAGCAGTAAACGAAGTCAAGCGGATCAAGGAATCGCAAAGCCTTGAAAACGGAACGTTTCTGCGGATCAGTATTCTCGGCGGCGGTTGCAGTGGAATGCACTATGCGCTCAACTTCGATACCCTGTTCGACGCCACTGTCGATACAAAGTATGATTTCGACGGCGTAATGCTGGCAACGCAGAAGAAGTTCGAACCGCATTTCGACGGGACAGAAATTGACTTCGTTGAATCACCAACCGGCAGCGGCTTTGTAATCGAAAATCCGAATTTTCCCCAATTCGCCGGCTGCGCCCATTGTGGACGATGATGTCCTAAACCCTTACATTTTAACCCCTAATTACGAAACCATGTCAGAATCTCAAGTACCTGAAACCCAACCGTCTCCTCCGCCGATCCAGTTCGACGACTCCAAAGTTAATGCGACGTACGCCAACTTTTGCCGAGTTACCGGCACGCCCGAAGAACTGATCATCGACTTCGGACTCAATCCGCAGCCGATCGGACTGCCCACCACGCCGATTACGGTCAACAACCGAATCGTTACCAACTTTTACACTGCCAAGCGAATGTTGCTCGCTCTGCAAACGACCATCCAACGGCACGAACAAACTTTCGGAGTGCTGGAAATCGACGTGCAAAAGCGAGTGAAACAGTAGTCAGAAAACCGAATGTTACTCTCCTCACCTGCGAGGGGATGGCGTGCGGATTCCCCCTTCGCAAGGCGCGGAGGCTAACCATCATTTCTCCTATGTCCCATAGAGCACAGAACGAAACCGACATCGCCGTCCTTGAGCCCTTGGCTCACACAAAGGTCGCCGATTGCTACCAGTGCGGAAAATGCTCCGCCGGATGTCCGAGAGTAGAACAGATGGATGTGCCGCCCAGTACGATTATCCGTTGGGTACAGTACGGCGACATCAAAAAGGCGGCAGGCGCACAGTCCGTTTGGCAGTGTGTCTCCTGTTTGACTTGTTCGACACGTTGTCCCAAGTCGGTCAACATTGCCGGCGTAATGGATGCGCTTAAAGAGATTTCGCTTGAAAAGAAATGTGTTCATCCGAAGCAGAAACGTATTGTAGCGTTCCAGCGTGCTTTCTTGAATGCGGTCGAGCGGAATGGACGTCTGAACGAAATTGAACTGGTTGCGGAGTACAAGATACGCGGTTTTCTCGGCGACGGCAATCCGATTTTAGCGATGAAGGACGCCGATCTCGGTTTGCCGATGCTTCTGCGGAATAAACTGCACGTCAAGATAGGTTCGCCGGTTAAAGACAAAGCGATAGTCAAACGGATTTTCGCAAAATGCAGAGAGAAGTAGGCTTCGCTGGAAAGTTTAATCCCCAATTCCGTCATTGCACGTTGTTCTCCGTCATGACACTGCCCTCTTGGTAACAATACATTCTGGCTGTTGTACGTATCCCAACTATCGGATTTTACAAAGCACTGGGTCGGTTGTCTATTTGGCCGCTCCAAATTTGATACTTGTCAACGGACTGGGGGAACTGCGTTCTTACGGACGCAGCTCTGTTAAAATTTCCGTCTACGTGTATAATGCCGACGATGAAACGTTTCTTTTTGCTCTTATTGTGTCTCATACTGACCGTCCCGGCACTTGCCCAGAACGCTCCTTTGCATGCCGATTTTGAATACTTTGAAAAACTAGGCACTCTCATTCAAGCAAGCACCGAATCGGCGGCTCCCTCACTGGTCAGTATCCGAATTACACGAGCGGCACCGGCTAGAGGAGCCCGGCAACCGAGAACCTCCGAAGAAGCAGGAAGCGGAATCGCGGCAACTATTGCCGATAAAAAAGTCATTCTCACCAATCGGCACGTCATCGAAGAAGCCGAACGCGGTTCTATCGAAATCTTGACACACGACCGAAGACCTCTCACGCTTGTTAAAACCGCTTCCAATGAAGAATACGATCTTGCCGTCCTCGAGGTTGCCGAAGAGTTGCCTCGTTCTGCACGTTTCGGTAATTCCGACAAAGTTCACGTCGGCGAAGTGGTGTTAGCCCTCGGTAATCCTTTCGGACTCGACCGAAGCGTTTCGATGGGAGTGATCAGTGCGGTAGGGCGGCGGCAGGTTCCCGGTGCCGCAGGTTCCGCTCCCCGTACCGGTTTCTTTCAAACGGATGCGGCGATCAATCCGGGCAGCAGCGGCGGAATGCTGCTCAATGTGCGCGGCGAAATTATTGGTCTCATAACGGCAATCGCCACCCAGGGGGGCGGCAACGAAGGAGTCGCTTTTGCCATGCCGATCAATCCGGTGCTGCGCATTGCCGAGCAACTGGTGCAGTCGGAAACGGTGCTGAAGCCGCACATCGGGTTCGGATTTGAGTCGGTGATTTCTCTTGAAGAACGCCGCAGATTGAAAATTGACCGCAAAATCGGGGCAAAAATCAGGAGTGTCGAAGCCGGTTCGCCGGCGGATCGGGCGGGACTAAAGACCGGCGATGTCATTACGATGTTCGGCGAGATCGAAGTGGAAGATGGACTGCACATTATTCATCTCGTTGCCCAATCGGAAATCGACAAGCCGATAGTTCTGCAAATCAATCGAAACGCGGAAATACAGAACATTACCGTAACACCGATTGCTCAGTTGAGCCGATGAGAACAAAAAAGAGCAGTGCTTGCGGAGCGTTGGTTAGCCTTTTCCTGAGAAGAAACTTATCAAGGGTGTGTAAAAAATTTGTGGGTATTTTCAGCATTGCGCAAGCGAGCGGGCAAGTGTGAAAGCGAGCGGGGGGGTGTTAGCCCCCCGATGGATGTCCAAACACGCTTCGTACCCCAACGGGGGGCTAACGCCCCCCGCTCGCTGTGCCGCACCCACTTTATTTTTACACACCCACTTATCAACGGACTGGCTTGAATCCCCTGTGCCGTTCGGTTATAATGATTCGTACGCTCCATCACATCCAAAATTTATTATGCGGTTTTTTCTTGCCTTCTGTCTGTTTTTGCTATTGCCCGCCGCACTCCACGCTTACACCACGCACCGCACGACCGTCGGTCCGCTGACCATGCACTTCGGTACATCAGAACGCCTCTCGAAACATGAAAAAATCACCCAAATCGACGAACCGCTGGAACTCACCGCTACCCTCGAAAACCGAGGCAACACGCCGCTCGCCGTCAAGTTGACGTTCAGCACCATCGAAACGTTTGAACTCCTCAACGCGAATACCGGAGGGCTTACGCCCCCCGCTCGTTTGGAGTTGCCCGCCAGAGGGTCGGCAAACGTTACCATCAAAGTCGCCGCCCGCGAGGGAACCTATACCGCACACTATCCCGTGCGGTTAGATGCGGAATTTGAATCCGGCGGAGAAACTTTTAACGCACATATCATTCAAGTCGTCGAAACCGTGTTAGCCGCTCCGCCTGCGATGCGCAACGTGGAGCCCGCTGCAAGCAGCGCCGCTAACGTGTTACCGGAGCGCGGCGGACTCGCATTATCTACGCTCAACACCTATCACGGCATCTGGAATTACGATAACCGACCGCCGCAACTCCTGCCGCTCGGCTTTCAAGGAAACGTCGAAGAAAGCAGGGCGAGCATCACTCGGCACCCAATGGATCGCGGCGGTGTTACCCGGCAGGCTATCGGCATGCACCCGCCGTATCACGGCGGAGTCGGCAACGTCGGTGTGGAATTTCGTGTCCAATTGCCGGAGACCAAGCCGATTTCCCTTTCCCTTTTCAGTGCCATGCGGGACACTCATCCGTCGGAGCCGCCCAGCGATGGCGTAACTTACCGCATCAAGGTTGACGACAAGACCGTCTATGAAAAGCACAATGCCGAAAAAGTTTGGGTTGCTCACGAAGTTGATCTCTCCGAGTTTGCCGGTAAGGAAATCGTACTGACTCTCGAAAGCGATCCCGGTCCGGCACGAAATACGGTCTGCGACCAATGCTATTGGGGAGACGTAATCCTCTTCGCCGGTACTCCGCCTCCCACACTTTCCGCCGAAGAGAAGCAAAAACTCTTCGCCGAAAATCTCCAAGCAATCAAAACCGCAAAGTCCGAATCGCCGAAAACGCAGGTTTTCAATCTCGACGGCGGTTTAACCGCAGCGGTAACATTCGGCAACAACGGTTTCATCGACGGAGTCATCGGTCTCGGCAATGCTGAAAAGCAAGTCCAATTCGATGGACTCCGCGTTTGGGTGAAGGGACAACTCATCGGTTCCTCGCCGAGTGCGCTGAGTGCCGGTCAGTGGAAAGAAGCAACGCTCAATGACAGCGCACACGCTTGGGTTCAGGAAATCAACGTTGCCGACTATGATGGACATCTAATTTTCAACATAACGAAAAACGGACCTGCCGTGCAGTTTTTGATAACGTCTCTCGGCACTCCCGTTATCGACCGCATCGAATTCGGACCCGCCACGCATCATGCTCCGCGAGTCTATTTCGGACACGGCTATTGCATCGTCGAACCGGAAGCGTTCACCGCCAGAGCCGATGGACATGTGTTGTCCACCGCACACGTCGGCATGGATTTTAGTAACGGTCTCTCTGTATTGCAAGCGTCGAGTTTCCCGCCGACCAGTTTCATTGTCGATCCGAAAACGAAGCGTTACACTCTTTCCGTGCATCCGGCAACGACCATGACGTTGCTGCCCGGCACGGAAGGAGCATTGGATTGTGCGATCCGCTATCGTCCGTTGCATCACGCAAAGGCATCGTCGGGTGTGGAGACCAAGGCGGGCAGATTCGTCTTCGACATCTGGGGCGGAAGATACAGCGAACACTTGGACATTATCAAGCACGCCGCCAAGTATGGGTTGACCGACTCGCTCTTCATTGTCCATAATTGGCAGCACTACGGTTACGATGACCGGCTGCCCGACATTTTCCCGCCGAATCCCCGGCTGGGAACGCTCGCCGAAATGCAGGAAGCGTTGGAATTGTGTAACTCGCTCGGCATTTTGTACGGGGTGCATGACAATTACATCGACATCTATCCCGATGCCGACGGATACAATTTCGATATGACTTCGTTTCACGAAGGCGGGCAACCGCGAAAGGCGTGGAACAATTACGGTATCGAAGCACAGAGTTATCAATTCCGACCGGATCGCTTTCAACCCTTTATGAATCGCAATCTCGATCTGCTCGTGCCAGCGTTGCCGATGTCGGCGTATTTTGTGGACGTGTTTTCGTCGCTGTCGCCGATGGATTATTATGACCGGGAGGGAAAGTTTCATAGCCGGGCGGAGACGCTCAAACATTGGGGGGAGGCATTCGACACGATCCGCAATCGGCTCAGTGAGGCGAACCAAACGTTTCCGAGTGCCGTTACCGTCGGCGAGTCGGGCGGAGATTGGCTCATCGGACATCTCGACGGGTCGGACTGTAATTTCTTGCATATTTCGCCGAATCCGGGCGAGTTTCTCATCAATATCGCTTGCAAGGAATGGTCGCGGGTACCGTGGTTCGATGCGGTGCATCACACGAAGTTTTCGCTGCACGGTGCCGGTTACAGTAACCGTTACGAAGGGTTGCGGGGACGCGACTTACACGGCATTGAGAGCGATGATTACATCACTTCGGAAATCTTGACGGGACACGCCCTGATGGTTGACCACGCTTCATCACGGCGCGGGGCGGTGCGAAAGTATTGGTTGGCGCAAGATTTAATCCGGCACCTCGCGGATAAGGAAATTGAGAGCGTCGAATTCGTGGACGATAACATTCATCGGTTGAATATCACTTGGAACGATAAAACGACCATTTGGGTCAACCTCGACGAGAAAAGTGATTGGGAACACGATGTCGCCATACAGGGACCGCCGTTTATATTGCCGCAATACGGTTATCTAGCCATATTTCCCAACGGTTACTCTGCCATCCACAAACACAACGGTCGAGTTATTGAATCGTCTCGGTCGTTTGATCGAGACAAAGGAACGATCACCGCTTATTTCAACGCCCGGCAAAGAGGTGTCGATGGATTATTGCCGATTATCCCGGCGATAGAATCATTCCAGTATCTCGGCGAGAACCGCTTTTCGGCAACGTTCAAATGGGATGCGAAGGATGCCATCTCGCAAGACTTGTGCGTTTTTGTTCATTGCGTGGAAAGACGCAGGGCTTGGCATCACCGCCCCATTGAGGCAGTACTCGGCGGCGGCTTTCCGATAGTACCGACGAGTCAGTGGAAGGGGGAGGTCATTACGGACAATTTGTCCGCGCTGGCGATCCCCGATGAATTGCCAGCAGGTCGGTACTATCTTGTCGTAGGACTTTACGATGCGAATGGTCGCGGACAGCGGTCGAAGTTGATGGGCTACAATACCGGTGCGGATCGTTACGCAGTGGGTTGGATCAATGTGCAGCGCAGGGGGGGGGCGGTATCGGACATTACCTTTGAACCGCTTGACTGGGACGAGACGGAATTGTACGAGCGGTTGTTACCGCCGAAGGAGCCGGTAGAATTCGCCGGAGGCATTAAAACCAAGGGGGCGTTTCGAATCGTGATTGAAGCGGAAAGCATGACGGTAACACCGCTTCCTGAAGAACCCGATACGGAAATTGCTTTGTCGGTTCTGGGTGGGACGGTCAAGAGTGTGAAGGCACTCGATGAGACCGGCAGGGAGTTGCGTGAGGTACCTTTTGTGTTTAACAAGGGGGAAACGTATCCTCTCGTTTTTACGACACGGCGTGGGGAATTTGCGTATCGGATTGAGTGGTAACATTTAGCCGGTATTCCGGCGTTACACGAAGATTGCGAAAAAAATTTAACCGCAAAGAGAGCAAGGAGCGCAAAGGGAAAATAACATCGGCTCCTGTTTAACATCGGCTCCTGTTTGAGGTATATTACTTTCCGGCGGAAGCCTAATTCTTCTTCGGCAGAACTGGTGCGATAAATTGCTGCGGTTCAAGACGTTGCAACGTTTCAATTTTCACCGGTGCCGGTCGGATGATTGGCGCATTGCCCGTGTAGGGCTGCTCATCCGTTACACTGTACGCCCCCACGTCGCCGTACACCTGCGCAACATTTCGTCTCGCAAAACTCATTCGCGCCATCTCCATCTGCGTAATCTGATGCAAATCCTCCTGACCGTCAACAATTCGAGGAGTTAAAATCACCAACAGTTCCTTCCGAATTTTTTTGTCGGACTCATGCCGGAACAGTTTACCAAGTACCGGGACATCGCCCAGTAGAGGAACCTTCCTCCGTACCTTTTGCACTTCATTGGCAATCAACCCTCCGAGAATGACCGTCTGATTGTTTGTCGCCGTTACCGCTGTTACTAAATTGGTTCTGTCAATAGCCGATGCACTGCTGCCGTCACTGAACGTTACAAGTTCTCCCACTTTATCTTTATTGATTATCACCCTCATCACAATTGTTCCTTCGGGGCTAATCGTGGGGGTAACATTGAGCATCAAATTGACGGGGGTGTCTTGAATGACTACTTCCGTGTCGTTATTGTATCTCCTGGTACCTGTTTGACGAGGAACGGTCTGACCGATGGAAACGACGGCTTGCTGATTGTTCATTGTGGCGATTTGCGGAGCACTCAACACTTCCAAACGCTGATTTTCCTGTAATGCCCGAAGCATAATGTTGACATACTCACTGCTTGCCGCAAAAACCATTCCGCCGCCTTGTCGGGCACCGCCAAAGTTCGTGAGTAACTGCGTGGCGACCGTTCCCGTCGCTACCTCTCCGCTAGGCAACGGTCCCGTATTGTTGAACGAAAAACCTGAACCTCGTTTGAAAAATATCGGGTCTTGAAATCCTAATTCGATTGCCCAATCTTTGTTATCCGATAAGGTAACATCTGCAATCAAAACACGAATGACCACCTGCGGCGGTGACCGGTCGATTTCTTTAATCAGGTTCATCACTTCGTCAAAGTATCTCGGTGTAGCGGCAATAATAAGAGAATTACTCTCCTGGTCGGGAACAATGATTACCTCACTTTCAATCTGCTGGAAGGGAGGAATCACTCCGGGAGTAGCCAGCCGTATTTCCCGACGGCTGCGGATATATTCGTTGATAGTAAGAGCAACTGCCGTTGCCTCCATGCTCCTTAAACGATAAACCGTAACCTCGCTGTTGAGCATATCTTCCCGGTCAAGGCTTTCTATCAATGCTTCGATAGTTCTCAAATCCCCTGCCGAGCCGGCGGCAACGATGCAGTTTGTGCGGATGTCAACGGCAATGCGAATAGGTATCAACGCATCGCCTTCTGCACTGCCGGGGAGCCTCGGTCCGGTATCACCTGCCATGTTCGAAGGAATCAGTCTTGTCAGCATTTTCTCCAGCGAATCAGCATCGCCATGTTCTATCTGAAAAATTTTGATTTCGGCTTCTGGACTAGCTTTGTCAAGCAAGATAATGAGTTCTTCGAGAAAGGCGATACAGCCTTCTGGAGCACGGATAATAACTTGATTGTTCCGAACATCTGTGCTGACATTGACATCTGTCATAATTCCAGACTTGATGAGCCGCTGCCCCTCTGGACCTTGAATCAGCAAGTCAAACGTGGGAACCTTTCCGTCTGTTGCCGTGCCGGTAATTGCCCCTGTGAGCGTTAGTGCGGTATCGGTCGCCAATGAATTTTTCAGCGGGAAAACCCTCATCTGCAATCGGAAAGGGGAGTCTTCAACGTCTATTTCCTTGATGATTTTTTTTACTTCATCTATTTCGTTCGGTGCTCCTTGCACAATCAGCACATTGGAGCGTGGTTCATGCCAGAGTTGCAGGCGAGCCGCAAAGCCCGACGCACCCGCCCCCGGAAAGGTACCTTGGATGACGTTCCGGGCTTGCAACGCTGAAATATGTTCGAGTTTGAACATGTGAAGCCGCGAATGCTCTGTTACCGTTGGTTGATCGAGTGTTTCGATAAGTTCTTTCACAGCATCCATTGCCTCTCCCCAGCCGGCGATCATCACTGCATTCGGCGAAATCATCGGCGTAAGTGCCGCCTGTCCCGGGATGGTTCGGAGAAGAAAGGCGCTTGCCTGTGGTGCAAGGACACCGGCGGGACCCGCAAGCGCAACGTTGTTGACATATTTGAGATAAACGACTTCGATTCGCGGTCGATTGAGTTTGCTCAATTCTTCGAGTTGCCGAATCATTTCGATAAATCTATTAAGTCGGGCACCTTCGGCTTGGACGACGATGACGTCCAAATCAGGAATGAACATATACAAAAAGTCTTCCGGCATTCCGATGACGTTGGGAGTACCGAACATGGAGGTTGCCGGCATCATACCGCCTTGCATGTTCATTCCCGAATTGAACCCTCCGTCAAAAGTTGCTCCGCCGAGTCCTCCGCTTTCAATTTGGTGCGTAACTTGCCGGATGTAATTCGGCTGTCCCGGCGGGATATTCAGGTGTTCGACGACGCTGCTATTGAATGATATCGGCGGAGTCCGATATGACTCAAACGCTTTGGTAAGGACATCTATCGGTGTGTATTGAAAGGGCACGATTTGCCGTCCCATCCCCTGCGGCGGCGGTTGGTCGATGGCAACTAGCAAGTTTAGTATCTGATTGCTGAGTTCTTTATCGCCGGAAATGTGTACCTTATTCGACTGCGGTTCAATTCGGAGCGACGCCTGCCGCCGAAAATTCTTTTTGTTCGTCGTGAATACGTATTGGTGTTGAGATTCGACGGCGAATCGTTGTCCGCAGACTTGCCGTAGAGCCTGTTCGAGAGCGGCGGAAGAAGTCCGTGTGAGGGTGTAGGACAACGCAGCGGCAAGAGCGTCCGGTTGATAGATAGGATTTTGCACTTGCATTTGTACCGGCGGCGTTTGTATTAGCGGTACTTGGGCGGCAGGGGCAACGATGTCGGGAGATTGAGGCAACGGAGTCCAGGTCGGTGTCTGTGCCGTTTGCGTTTGGGCAAGCAGAGAGTGGACAGCACAGAATATACCGACAAGGATTAAAGTACAGCACAGTGTCCGTTTTCTGTTGAATTGCAGCATGAGAGTTCCGATATAATGGAAAATCTTACCGAAAGCAAAAAGAGCATCGGTGCCGAATGGTACCGATTTCTCCCAAATGACGCAAGAGCAATTACAACCCCGGCGGGAAAAATTAGCAAAGAACAAACAGAGCCCGGTGCGGGAGCACCGGATTCCGTATCTACCGATACGGGCTCTGTAAACAAACGCGCCTCCGCCTTGCGAGGTTTCACCCTCGTCGAACTTCTCGTCGTCATCGCCATCATCGGTATGCTCATCGCACTTCTCCTGCCCGCCGTGCAAGCCGCAAGAGAAGCCGCTAGGCGAATGCAGTGTACCAATCATCTCAAACAGATAGGGTTGGCGGTTCATAATTTTCACGATGTGTACAATGCTATTGTACCCTACACTATCGGCGAACTGCGTCCCACCTTTCCTATTTTGACTCTGCCTTACATAGAACAGCAGGCGGTTTATCAGACTTTTGAATCCTATGGTTTGCAACGCCGCCTCGCAGGTGCTCCCAGCAATGGTACTGATGATTTGCCGCATTGTTTGTGGAGCGGTGTCGATACCATTTATGAAGGTACTCCTGCCAATCCTTTCAACGCTTCCGCCTTTCAGGACGGCATTTCCCGCATTCCGATTTACGCTTGTCCTACACGTCGAGGAGGCAGTGGAAACAGAGCGGCTGGGGACCTTTTCCACCCAGGTCCCATCAGTGATTACGTTGTCGTCGCTACCTCGACTGCCGCACGTAACGCAGACGTGCATAACGATATGCATGCCAACCAAAATACGAATGATCATCAAACCCGAATGACGTACATTGGAAGTGCCATCCGTGCCGCCCAAACACGAGCAACGAGCGGAACCAATGACGCAGGATATGAACGCTGGGAACCGCGTGATTCGTTCGCTCATATTTTGGATGGACTTTCTAATACGATTATCGTCGGCGAAAAGTTTGTGCCCACCAGCGGTGCTTTGGGCGTCTGTACTGCTTCTGTCCGTTTCGATTGTTCTTATCTTTGGACAGCAGCAGGGGCTACAATCAACCGTCAATCGACGGTGGCACGGCATTTTCGCGACCAGGCTTCCGACATCAGTCTTCCTAACAATTCAGTTCCAGCATCGACATCGAATCTTGGTTTTGGCAGTTGGCATCCGGGCGTTGTCAATTTCGCACTAGGAGATGGGGCAATTCGTGCGATCCCTCGGACTACCGACCGGATTTTGTTGAGACAGATGGCACGAGTCAACGACGGCTTAACGCCGGCAGTGCCGTAGATGTTACGTTCACAGAGCCCGGAGCGGTAGCTCCGGTGCTACCGCACCGGGCTCTGTTTGTTCTTTGATAATTTTTACCGCCAACCCTGTATATCCTTAACCCTTCACAATAAACTAATGAACAACAAATCAGTCTATTTCCCTTTGGCACTTATTCTCGCACTGACCATGACCGGTTGCGGAGGCGATGGTATGGTTCGCGTTACCGGAAAGGTTGCGTTCGATGACAACACACCGGTTACACGAGGTTCCATCTATTTTTCCAGCGGTACTCATGCTGCTTCAGGAACGATTCAGCCGAACGGCACCTATACTCTTGATGCCAAACCGGGCGAGTACATTGTGATCGTCGAAAAGAACTGGGACGATTCGCATGACGAGGATGGAAACATCATCGTAACCGACCCGTTTGAGGTGGATTCCAAGTACACTTCCCGTGAAACCACCGACCTGAAATATACGGTCGAAGCCGGAAAACGTAATGTGTACGACATTGTCGTCGAGAGGAAGAAATAAAAACAAACAGAGTCACGATTGTTAGATTGCGGTTTCGCCAATCTATGTTACAATAACGTCATGAGTGAAAACCTGCCAGAATCTACCGAACAATTTGCGATTGCCTCCGGCGCACTGCCCGGTGCAAATGAAGCCCCAGAAAAACAAGCATAGTACCGCAAAAGACCTCGAACACCTCAGCGACCAAGAACACGTCCGACTGTAAAGTTTTCTTGGGACCCGCCATGGACATCGGCGATACGTCAAGCCGAGGATTGCACCACCTCGTCAGCGCCTTGCTAGCCAAATGGGGCGACGACAACTCCATCGACGAAGCCATGGCAGGTTTCGCCACTGCCATTACCGTCCAAATCAATAACGACGGCTCCGTTACCGTCGAAGATGATGGACGCGACCCCCATCAAGGAGTACCGCCATTGACGAGCATCCCGACTTGAAAAAGTCCACGCTCGAAGGCGTAATGACCGTGCTGAAATTCGGCGGCAAGTTTTCCAAAGGAGCGTACCAAACCACCGGCGGATTGCACGGAGTCGGCGTTACCGCGATAGATTCTCTTACCATTCCTTTGCCTTAAATCCTTCTGGTGTTTGCACGATCTCTACGGCTTCGCCGGATTGTACGATAGTGTACAACCCTTTCTCATGGGCGAATTGTTTGGCTTCATCCGTAGCGACCGCCCCGGCAACGGCACCAATGAAACGCGTAGAAGGCAACAATCGCGTGGAGAACGGCGGTTGCGTGAAACCAACTGCATCGATATGACGGCGATATTCCTCTATCTTCTTTATGTGTTTGCGGACATTGGATGTTTTCAACGTTGTTTTGACTTCGATAAGTATAATAATATCGCTATCGACCAAAGTCAAGTCAAATTCCCCTTTGATCCACAATTTTGTGTTTTCAAAAGAATGGTTTCGGAGAACGGGACGCGTTACTCCGTAACCTAACGCTTGAAATTTTTCAACGATTCTTTCGCCAATCATGTGTTCGACCATTCTGCCGATACTGCCGGTGAGATCGCCGATCTTTCTGTTTGTTTCTTTCTCTATTCGGGCGAGTTCAGCATCGCGTTTTTTCTTTTCGCGGGTGTACTCGGCACGTTGCTCTTCCATCCTCCGGTCGAACTCGGCACCTTGCTCCTTGAGCGAGCGGCGAAACTCCCGATGTTCCTCTCGCATTTCTCGGCTATTCTCTCGAATCAATTCAAGAACGCTTTCGTATGTCAATGGTTGGGCTGACATAATTCTGCTCCTATCATTTGAGAACGCGTCCATTGTACCACATAATCATTTAGCCAGTACGCCAGCACAAAGAATCGTATGTGGAGCGCAGCACAATGACGGAACTTGAGATTGTAATTCTGCAACAGTTTTGCTAAAATGATATAATGGGTGTTGATTTACTCGACATGGTTTATCGCTTGGAAAAAACTTTTTCCATTAACATTGAACGTGGAGATTTGATTCCCGAATTTATCGTCAACGACACACAAGGCAAGTACGTTGTCGATGGAAAACTAAACGAACAGGGACTGGAAGAAATAAAAAAACGGATGCCGTCTGCTGATTTATCTTCTTTCGGTAAAAATCCGACAATACAAAGTATTGCGACTATTTTGACGGTCAAGTCAATTTGCGATCTTGTCGAACAAAAAATTCGAGAGAAAAACGAAGGAGTCAATGGGTTTCCAAACGTGTTGTCGCAAGTCAATAATTCTGTACTGGAAACACTTGCCAAACAATTTAACATTGCCGATCCGTCTAAAATTGACACAAAATTCCGTTTGAATCAACTTGCCGACTTATCCGTTTCTCCGTTATCGACAGCCTTTTGGAAGCGGTTTTACAGGATACAGCGAAATGATTTGAGTGAGTTAAAGGCAATCAAAGTCTACGTGTTGTCTCGTGAACTCGTTTCGGCATGGAATACCCTGTATCTGTCATCTGTTATTACCATCAGTTTTTTTATATTGCTTTTGATCGGCGGTTTCTTTTGGGACGGCGTTTTGTATTTTCTTACCGCGCTATTTGTACCGGGCATTATTTTGTTCGGATTGCGTTCCATTGTAAACAGGCAAAGGAGTTACAAGGCATCTCGTGTAACAGTCGGAGAAATCATTGATTATCTCGCCGACCAGAGGCAAGATCGTTCTGTCCGAGCCGATGGATTACCCTATAGTCGAACGGAGATTGAACAATGTGTTGCGAAAATTCTGTGCGAAGTGTTGGCAATCGAACTGGAAGAAATTAAACCGGAATCCAGACTTATTCAAGACCTTGGGGCAGCATGATTTCGTCCGTCATTTTCATTTCGTTGCGATCCATTCCGGCTTTTGTTTTGCAAACATCCACAGAGCCTGTATCGGTAGATGCGGAATCAAAACACCGGTGCTGCCGCACCGGGCTCTGTGAACGCAACCACGCTATCTGACGACTGCGTTTCTGTTGTGCCGTACTGGTGCGGCGGCTAACGGTGTGTGTTACCATTCCTTTGCCTTGAAGCCTTCCGGCACTGGAACAATTTCCACGGCTTCGCCGGATTGGACAATGACATACATTCCATTTTCGTGGGCAAAGTCTTTGGCTTCGTCCGTAACGACCGCTCCCGCCACTGCGCCAATGAAACGAGTCGGATCGTTCCATCGTGCATTGGCATAGACTCGGTACTTTTCCATCTTCTCCAAGTGCTTGCGGACATCTGCCGTTTCTAATTTTGTTTTGACTTCGATAAGGATAGAAACATTGCCGTCGTGCAAAATTAAATCTATCTCCCCTTTGACTCCTGACTTTTTTGCACTAAAAAAATGATTGCGAGTGTAGTAGTCCACTTCGTAGCCTACTGCTTGAAATTTTTCGAGGATTCTTCCGCCGATCATGTGTTCGACCATGCTTCCGATGGTGCCGGTGAGTTTACCGATTTTTCTGTTTGTTTCCTTTTCGATTCGGGCGAGTTCGGCATCGCGTTCTTTCTTCTCGCGGGCGTACTCGGCATCTTGTTTTTGCTTCTCACGAGCGTACTCGGCACGTTGCTCTTCCATCTTTCGGTCGAACTCGGCACCTTGCTCCTTGAGCGAGCGGCGAAACTCCCGATGTTCCTCCCGCATTTCTCGGCTATTCTCTCGAATCAATTCAAGAACGCTTTCGTATGTTAATGGTTGGACTGACATAATTCCACTCCTATCATTTGAGAACGCGTCCATTGTACCACATAATCATTTAGCCGGTACTCCGGCGCAAAGAACCGGGGACGAAGTGCAGCGCAGTTCCCTAGACACATGATCATAAGTATGAAAATTAAGTATCATTCTCGGAAATCGCCATAATATCGGCTTGGCAAAGTTGAGTTTTTGGAACTTCAATCACGCTACCATCAGTCTTTTGTAGACGAACAACATCATTTTCAACACTTACCAACCGAGCCTCAGTCGTATGTTTACCGTCGCTCGATGTCCATGTCCGAAACGGCTGCTCTTGCTCAAAGCCAAGGGAGTTAGTCAACATTGACACGCTTTTCTTCGCACCATTCAAAAAACGAATTGCAGTGATTTGCAGGAACTTGTGCTTTTTTTCAAATTCAGCCGTTTTGGTTGCCGTATTTTTGGCAAATTTCGCACCATGTTGACTAGCAACGACGGCACCCCTGCTTGCAGTTTTAACAATCACCCATATAACTCGAAAGGGCAACAACAAAAGTATCAACAACGAAGGTCCAGAATGGAGTGTTTTCGTTCTAAACCGTTTTCCCTTTCCAAAATCAATTAAGGCACTGCGAACATATTGGTCTTGGTTCCTAATCGCCCTATCGACTTCCTCGTCAAAATCGACATTCTCCGCTTTTGAACCCTTTATCCTGAGTGTTTCTATGCGATGGCTACATTCGTCCTGACTCATATAAAGCGTACCGGTATAGCCAAGTACACGAAGATAAGCCTGCTGTCGTGGTGTGAGAAAAATGCCGCCAAGCATTTCATCCGCTAAACTAATGAGGCAGTCCGCCCCACCGCCTATCCCATCCTCATTAGCGATTGGTGTATCATCCTTGAGTCTGCCGGATTCTCGCATATCCATTAACTCAAGCATCTTGTATGGTCCGCTTTTTTTGTTGCACAATGCGCCGGAGTACACGTACCAACTATCTTTCATAACAGTTCAACATTGAAAAAAAGGAAATAATCTTTCAAGTGTTATCTCATTATCGGTATGTAGCCGGAAAATGCAAGCGGATGACTCACCGAGATACGTTGTGCAGAGTCCCAACTCCTCTTTTCCGTCATTGCCCTGCGCTCCATCCGGCTTTTGTTAACGCCCCAAGAGCCCGGTGCGGTAGCACCGGAATCCGTATCTACCGATACGGGCTCTGATTTGCGCCGCACAAGTGCGGCGGCTAAAAACGCAATCTTGCGATTGCGGCTCTGCCAATCTATGTTATAATAACGTCATGAGCGAAATCCTCCCCGAATCTACCGAACAATTTGCGATTGCCTCCGGTGCACTGCCCGGTGCAAATGAAGACTACACCGCAAAAGACCTCGAACACCTCAGCGACCAAGAACACGTCCGAAAACGTCCCGCCATGTACATCGGCGATACGTCGAGCCGAGGACTCCATCACCTCGTCAGCGAAGTCGTCGATAACTCCATCGACGAAGCCATGGCAGGATTCGCCACCGCCATTACCGTCCAAATCAATAACGACGGCTCCGTTACCGTCGAAGACGATGGTCGAGGTATTCCCATTGATGAGCATCCCGACTTGAAAAAGTCCACGCTCGAAGGAGTCATGACCGTGCTGAAATTCGGCGGAAAATTTTCCAAAGGAGCGTACCAAACCTCCGGCGGATTGCACGGTGTCGGCGTTACCGTCGTCAACTTTCTCTCCGAATGGTGCGAAGTCGATGTCGCCCGCGATGGATTCATCTATCATCAGGAATATGAACGCGGCATTCCCACCGGACCCGTCGAAAAAGTAGGAAAATCCGAGAAGCGAGGTACGACGACCACCTTTATGCCGGACGAGGAAATCTTTCCCGACCGAAAGTTCGACTACAACATTCTCTACCGCCGATTGCAGGACTTGGCATTTCTCAATAGCGGCGTGAAAATCATCTACCGAGATGTCCGAAGCGGCGAAGAAGATGTCTTTGAATATCACGACGGCTTGACCGACTTCGTGAAAAACATGAACCGCTCGACCGATCCCGCCCATAACGAAGTGATCCGAATGACCGGACATTCCGAAGGAGTCGCCGTCGATGTCGCCCTGCAATACACCGTTGAATATACGGAGAATATCCGCTCTTACGTCAACAATATCTACACTATCGAAGGGGGGACGCACATGTCCGGCTTGCGAACCGCCCTGACACGAACGCTGAACAATTATGGTAAAAACCAAAATATGTTCAAGGATAAAGCCCCGATGCCCAGCGGCGAAGATTTCCGCGAAGGTTTGACTGCCGTGCTGTCGATCCGGGTGCCGAATCCCCGATTTGAAGGACAGACGAAAACCAAACTCGGCAACAGTGAAGTCGAAGGTATTGTCAATTCGCTTGTCGGCGAACAGTTGGCGAAGTTTCTCGAAGAGAATCCCAAGACGGCACAAATCATTGTCAAAAAGGGAATCGTTGCTGCCGAAGCGCGGGAAAGTGCCCGAAAAGCCCGGGCATTGGTTCGGGAACGAAAGGGGGCGTTGTCTTACGGCGGCTTGCCGGGCAAACTTCGGGACTGCACCAGTAAAGAGGTCGATAAATGCGAACTCTATCTCGTCGAAGGGGACTCCGCCGGCGGCAGTGCCGAAGGAGGACGAATCCGGGAATTTCAGGCGATACTGCCGCTGCGGGGAAAAATTTTGAACGTCTATAAGGCGACCGATGCGAAGGTCTTTGCCAATACCGAAGTGTTGGCGATGATTGCTGCGCTCGGCTGCGGCATCGGTGCTGACCTTGACTTGGCGAAGCGGCGGTACGGCAAAGTGGTGATTATGACCGATGCCGATGTCGATGGTTCACACATTCGGACATTGCTTTTGACCTTCTTTTATCGGCAGATGTACGAGTTGGTGAAGGCGGGACATGTTTTCATTGCTTGTCCGCCGCTTTATAGAATTCGCCGCAAAGGCAAGGCGGATCAATACATTGCGACCGACGAAGAGATGCAGCGGATTCTGCTTGAACTCGGTTTGAGAAATACGATATTCGAGCCGGGCGACGGTCGAGTGTATGAGGGGGAGTCAATGGAAAGACTCTGCAAAACGCTAACCGGCTTGGATGATGCGATACTGGCGTTGGAGCGTCGGGGCATTAATCTTCGGGATCATGCTCAGCGTCAGGACAAGGAGACGGCGAGATTGCCGGTGTACCACGTTTTTTATGACACGCAGGAGGAGTGGTTCACGGACAGAGAAAAGTTAAAGGCGTTTTACGAAAAGATCGAATTAGCCGCGTCGCCGTTAGCCGCTCCGCCTGCGGAGCGCATCGCAGGCGATGCCGCTAACGTACGTGTTGTCGAACTGCACGAAGTGCGCACGCTCAACAAGCATTTAATCGAACTCCGCGAGCAGGGATTCGAGATTGACTCGCTCTTTCCGCAGGAGCGTACTGGCAAGGATACGTCGAGGTACTATCTTCGTCGCGGCGACGACATGAAGGGGATTGAAGACTTACGGGAGTTGCTCACGGAGGTGCGCAACGGTGGTCAGAAGGGCATGCAGGTTACACGCTTTAAGGGTTTGGGCGAAATGAATGCGGAGGAACTTCGGGACACGACGTTAAACATGCAGAATCGGACGTTGATTCAGGTAACGATGGACGACGCAGCGGCGGCGGATGATTTGTTCCGTGTTCTGATGGGCGACAAGGTCGAACCGCGTCGGGAATTTATCGAAAAGCATGCGTTGGAAGTGAAAAATTTGGATGTGTAGAACACGGAACACGCTGACTATCGCGGAATATACGGAAATTCTTTTCGCATTGTTCCGCGAAATTCAGTGTGTTCCGCGTTCTATGCTATGGCACGCCAATCATTGTACTTTATTTTCCTTGCGACTCTTTGCGTCCCTTGCGTACTTTGCGGTTAAATCTTTTTTTTACTGCAAAGTGCGCAAAGGTTTACGCAGGGTGCGCAAAGATTTTTGTATTATTAGAGGTCCCCAATGGAGAATACCCGAATAATGACGCCTGCGATAACGCCGCCAAGCCTAACCTTCGATTTTCACAAATTTCGGCATTTTCTCCATTTTGCCTAACCCGCAGAGTCGTTTTTGCCGATATAACCGTTACACCGGATTTTTCCTCCCCCGAAGAAAACCAGATGTCTTACGGTTTATACATTTCCTCCGAAGGTGCAATGTCGCAGGAATATCGTATGCAAACGATAGCCAATAACATTGCGAACCTCGAAACGCCCGGCTTCAAGCGGGAAGTTGCCCTTCAAATGGCACGGCACACGGTATCCGTCTATCCTCTCGGCGAAGTCCCTTTCGATACCGGTCTGATGACCGACATCGGCGGCGGCGTCCACACCATCGGCACACATACCGAATTCAAACAGGGGGCAATTATGGCGACCGAAATCAATTCTGACCTTGCCATTCAAGGCGACGCATGGTTTCGAGTCCGAGACGTCGCCAACGGTGAGGAATTTCTTACCCGAGCAGGGAACTTTCAAGTTGATCGAAACGGTACATTCGTTACCGAATGGGGACGAAGCCGATTTCAACTCCTCGACACCGAAGGGGAACCTATCACGTTGCCGGTGCCGGAATCTAAAACTTGGCACATTACCGACGACGGCGTTCTGCACGAAGTCGGAGTCGGTCGGTTACAGCAAATTGCTCTTGTTCAGCCGGACGATTTGAAAACGATGGTCAAGACCGGCGAAAATGTCTATCGTCTTGATGTTCCTGAAGATGTGTTGGGCTATCAAGACATTCCTCTTGCGGAGCGTCCGACGATTCGAGCAGGACATTTAGAAATGTCGGCGGTCAATCCCTCGACGGAGATGATCGAAATGATTATTGCATCGCGTGCAGTCGAAACGAATGTAAAAATGATACATACCCAGGATGAAGCGACCGGTGCGTTGATCAATCGAGTGCTGCGGGTGGGATAGGTTCACAGAATCAGGAACGTTACAGCCCTGACGGATGAAAGTGTACAGGGAAACTTCCATTATAGATTTGTTGCATAGCTGATTGTGTCATTCACGCGTAGGGGGGAATCGAGACGTAAAAGGCTCACGACTCTTCTCTAGATTCCTGCCTACGCTGGAATAACGGAAGCGTTATTGATGCGCAGTTCCTAATCGGGCAGCTTCTTCACGTAGATATTCTTGAATTGGGCAACAGAGCCCTGATGGTGCTGTTGCAGGGCGATGTGTCCGCTCTGGGCGATACGTTTGTTTTGACTGGTGATGGGGGTTACAGGAGGTCCCGTCCTTTGATCAACGTAAGTGTAGAGGTGCTTTCCATTGATATGGACGGCAAGTTCATTGCCCTTGCAAATGACGTGATAGGTAAACCATTCGTCGTCTTTGTGCGGTGCTTCTAAAATCTTAATGACCTCGTAAAGGCTGCCTGTCTTGACCGGATCGCGGTGCGAACTGTTGATTTGCAACTCAAAACCAGTGGTAGGCCAATTTGCATCTTGCCACTGCGACTTAACATAGAGTCCAGAGTTGCCGTCGTTGTTGATGTTGACATCGATTTTCAGTTCGAAGTTCTTGAGTACCTCCATGTAATAGAGGTGGTTTCTTCCGCCAGTGGCGACAATAACACCATTTTCGACTTTGAAGCCGGTGTCTCCTTCGTTAGGTTTCCAACCTTCGAGGGTTTTTCCGTCGAAGATTTCGACCCAGCCGTCTCTTTTCATTTCGTTGGTCAGTTGCGCAACAGCAGCCGTCTGTGCGGTTGCCAGAATTCCCAGCGCCAGTAGGAAGGGGATGATACGTTTCATAGAGTATCCTTTCATTGTAAGGGGGTTAAGTGTCTTGTATGAAACAACACCGCCATTATAAAAAAGGAAAACGCTTTGTCAAGCGTCCACGTTAACTTGAAAGTGATGCCGTTGTTTTATGCTTTCACCAGAGTCTATTGCTTATTGTTGCTTATTGTTTTCTCTTATGCGATAATGGATATGCGTTTTTGTCATCTGCCGTTCCTCTCGCGTTATGGAAGCCGTTCCCGCCCCGTTTTGGTTCGTCCAGTTTTTCAAAGTCGTCGGATTCGTACTACACATGATCCCCATGGGAATCTGGTTCGCCGGTCTGCCCATCGTAATCCTCTGCGCCCTCTGGAACAGCAAACACTCACAACTCTACGCCCAGAGAATGTCCACACAACTGCCAGTAATGATGGCTCTCGGTATCAACTTTGCCATCGTACCGCTACTGTTTCTGCAAACGACATACTACAAAGCATTTTATACCGCCACGATCCTCACCGCCTGGTTTTGGATTGCCGTCGTGCCGGTTACTCTCGTTGGATATTACTCACTCTACATCGCCGCATACAGCGGAGAAAACCGGCGGCGAATGATCCTTTTCAGTATCCTTGCCACTGCCTGTTTCTTTTGTATCGCCCTGTTAATCACTAATGGACTATCCTTAATGGTGAGCAGTAACTTGTGGACGGGAATGGTTGCCGAAACAAATTACTACGGAGCGGTACTAGGGACGGCACATAACTTTGAGAATCCGATGCTCTGGATGCGGCTCATGACGATGTTCGGACTCGGACTATTGACCGCCGGCATTTGGACAACCTTTGACGCTCACTTTTTAATGCGGGCAAATGCCGAAAATGTTCCGGCAAACTATCGGCAATGGACGACAACGCTGGCGTTGGTGATGGCTTTTTGCGGTGCGGCAATCCTTACCGGTACGGAGTGGTATCTGAAAACCGTGGGCGGTTCGGCGACCTACCCCTATTTCGGCGGTGTCCTATTGGTTGCATACGCTGTCGTTTTTGTTCTTCTATTGGCGAAGACCGGTTCGGCAACGGCGGTCGCTTTTGCAACAGTACTGCAATTTTTGACGCTTGCCGGTTTCGGAGTCATCCGTCAGATCGGTCAAAATACGGGAATGGCAAGGTTTGTCGATGTTTCGACGTTGCCTGAAAATGTGCAGTGGGATCCGCTGATCGCCTTTCTCGTCTGTTTCTTACTCGGCGTAGGAGTCATCGTTTGGATGGTCGCCCAATGCGTTAAGTGTGCCTCGGTAACAGAGCCGCAATCGTTAGATTACGCAAACGGAAATCGTCCATGCGGTATTGATGGTGCCGTCGTTCCGGCTTGCGCCGGAATGACAGTTTCCGAACAAGTCTAGGGAACCTCTAATAATACAAAAAATCATTTGCGTCCCTTGCGTATTCTTTGCGCACTTTGCGGTAAAAAAGATTTAACCGCAAAGCAAAGATTTACGCAAAGTGCAGGAAGCAGAGCTGCAATCGTAAGATTGCCGTTCGATTCTGCGTTTTTACGGGCGCAGCTCAGTGAGCTTCTGGGGATTCCGTCCTGCTCCGAGGATCAACTCCCGAAGGCGGTTTTCCGACAATCCGGCAGGAGCGGCCGAACCGGCTTCGTGGTGAATCCGTTCCTCAAAAACTGTTCCGTCGAAATCGTCCGCTCCATAAGAAAGAGCTATCTGTGCTAGCGATTCGCCGAGCGTTACCCAGTATGCTTTGATGTGCTCAAAATTGTCCAACACCAACCGCGACATGGCAATCGTCTTCAAAATTTCCTGCGGCGAAAGAGGAACGATATCAATCTGCGTGTTCTTCGGATGGAAAACTAACGGTACAAAACAATCGAAGCCGCCGGTCTTGTCTTGCAATTCCCGAAGTTTTAACAGATGTTCGATTCGATGTTTCGGTGTTTCTAAATGTCCGAAGAGCATCGTTGCATTACTGGGAATGCCGAGTTTATGCGCCGTCCGATGGACATCTAGCCAGATTTCAGCGGATATTTTATCGGGAGCAATTTTTTTTCGGACTTCTGTGTCGAAAATTTCCGCTCCGCCGCCCGGAAGACTGGACAGACCGACCGACTGCAAATCGCTCAAAATGAACTCATAATTTTTTCCTGTGCTTTCGGCAAAAGCGGCAATTTCGACCGCACTCCACGCTTTGAGCCAAAGTTGAGGAAACGTTTGATGAAGAGCCGATATGATTTCCCGATACCAAGAATAAGGTTTATCGGGATGAACGCTGCTGACTAAATGCAGTTGTGTTGCCCCGAACTGTACGGCATGTTCTGCTCTTTGTAGAATTTCGTCGATTTCTAACACGAAAGCTTTTTTATCGTTCGGCTTTGCCGCAAAGGCACAGAGCGGACAACCAATTCGACACACGTTAGTCGGATTGATATGTGCATTGACGACGTAGTAGGCATTCTTTCCGTGTCTTTTGCGTTTTTCGTTGTCAGCGAGTTTGCCGAGTGAGTGAATATCGGAAGCGAAAAGAGTCAGAGCGGCTTCGAGTGATAGATATGTGTCCATTATTTGATCTGCCCCTTCCAATAATTTTTCTAGAATTGCTATTTGCATAGAGTCGGCTTGGGGGTATAGGGCTTTCGCTGGAAAATAATATACATCTAAACGGGAGCCGAAGTTATTTTCCTTTGCGTCCCTTGCGTACTTCGTGGTTGAAAAAGGATTTAACCGCAAGGTGCGCTAACCACATTGTAGCACACGTTCATAACTTATTCCCCTGTCCAGTTTTTGCCGTTCACTGCGCCGGGTGTGTAAAAATAAAGTGGGCGCGGTGCAGCGAGCGGGGGGCGTTAGCCCCTCGTTATACCCCACAAGTATTTGACTTTGGCATGCACAGGCAAGATACGCAAGATGCAAAGGCTAGGCAGTATTGTGATAGCGATGGCAGATGGGACAATGAGCAGTTCGGAGAAAACAAGTTGCCCATCTTTTACGCAAGATTGTCAGCCGAAAAGAAACGAAAAGTTGCCCATTTTTCCAGAGTTACCTAAATTGTGAAATAGACTCCGCCTGACACGGATTTTGTTTTGCCTA
>Ga0099364_10003480_pt1 | contig 24427 bp, 29 predicted proteins | sample TergutTh196P3_FD_73070 | JGI IMG/M metagenome (GOLD analysis project Ga0099364, IMG submission 73070) | Microcerotermes parvus P3 segment gut microbial communities from Pointe-Noire, Republic of the Congo - Th196 P3 | ecosystem: Host-associated > Arthropoda: Insects > Digestive system > Gut ...
CGAGCGAAAAAGAAGGTGCGGAGCGAAGCGAACGCACAAAGAAGGTAGCGAAGCGAAGCGAGCGAAAAAGAAGGTGCGGAGCGAAGCGAACGCACAAAGAAGGTAGCGAAGCGAAGCGAGCGAAAAAGAAGGTGCGGAGCGAAGCGAACGCACAAAGAAGGTAGCGAAGCGAAGCGAGCGAAAAAAAAGGCGCGGAGAGAAAGGAACGAAAAAAAATATTGTTTTTTTTCAAACTGGCGCAAATAATGATTATCTTTGCAGCATCATTGCGACAAATTTTAAAAAATTAATTAGAGTTATGAATTTTTATATTGCGGATACACATTGTTATCACGGGAATATTATCAAATATTGCTGCCGTCCGTTTTTTGATGTAATTGAAATGAATGAGACAATTATAGCAAATTGGAACAGAAAGGTACAAGAAAAGGACAATGTCTATATTCTTGGCGACTTTGCTATTTGTAGCGGCGACATGGCTAACGAACTTTTAGACAGGCTGAAAGGAAAAAAATATCTAATCCGTGGCAACCATGATCCATATCTGACACATAAAAACTTTGATCCATCGAAGTTTGAATGGATAAAGGATTATGCGAAAATAAGCGATCACAACCGTACAATAGTCCTCTTCCATTATCCTATTGACACGTGGGAGAAAAAGCATCATGGGGCAATTCATTTGCACGGTCATACTCACAATGGGGAAAAGGTGTCAGTAGAAGGGATGATTTATAATGTAGGGGTTGATGTAAACGGGTTTAAACCTATAACGATGAGGGAGATATTTAGAGAGTTCGAAAAGAAGGGGGTGATGATGCAAACGGACGGACAGGTTGCAACCGATTAGGCACAAAGGATGACAAAGCGGACGGACGGGACGATGTCATCAGGGAAGGAGCTTTACTGCTTCTTCCTCATTGTCAGCAATAACGAAAAGCGTATCAAGAGAAGTTTTTTCAAACTCTCTTAATAACTCGTAACTTACGCCAGTTAATATAAACATGCCACCTCCTTCTTTAAATATTCTATTAGCCTTAAGAAACAAATGTAATCCGCCGAGGTAGTCCCAAAGTTCACAACTACTGATATCCATAATTACATATTTTTCATGTTCCTTTATGGTAAGTAACTTGTCTAGTATTTGCGGAGAAAAATTAATGTTCAAGTTTTTTATTAATACATTAACAAGAGTATAGCCAGATTTTTTCACAACAGTATAGACAATTTTATCAAGAAGCTTAAAGCTGTTCATGATTTTATTTCGAACAATCTCAGAACGTTTAAATTGCGATCTGCCAGCCGCATAAGTTAAAATATAAAATTTTCCTTTTCTAACAGTAAGGTGTTGCTCGAACATTATATCATGAATTCCTTGTTTTCCAGAAAATATCATCTTATAAAATTGATAGCCGTCTTTGATAATTATTTCGCTGTCGAATACATAGCAGTTAGTGACATACGAATTTAAGAACTTTTCTACGCTTTGTACATAATTTTCAAAAAAATCATCAATTTCAAGATCTACATCCATAACAACAAGGTTAACGTTATCAGTTAGATCAGAAATAATAACAAACTCCGCACCCCAATCTTCCGTAATAGAGGAGTCTAACACAAACGTTACTGGATACTGAATCATGTAAAAATCATTTTCCAAAATTTTCCATTCTGATGGAATTTCATAATTTGGAGGAGGTACACCGGGTATCTTTTCCTCATTATCAGGGGACGATTGAACATAACCATTATAATGTTGTTGCCACATTCCTTTTAACCATTCGTACATCTCGTTAAACTTATCCTCATTTTTACTAGAAAGCGGAACAGCTTCAGTGTACGTCGGCGGAAACATATCTTTTAAAAAATCATCAGCATTACCCTTATACTTAGCAAAATCTGTTATAACTTTATCAGGAACAGCGCCTTTTATTAAACCGCGTCCAAACTGATTGCACCAATAATTATCGTCTCTTTGAACAAATAAATATTTTTCAAGATCTGCTTTTACCATTAGTTCATTTAGTTTTATTCTGGCATTAATACTTCGACGTCTGTCATTTTTTAAAGGAAGGGATTTATCAATGATATCTTTGATGATATCTTCCAATTTTTTTTGAATAGTTCCGATAAATGTACAAACATATTCAGATAATTTTTCCTGCGAAATATCATTAATATTTCTCGCAACCATATAATCGGCGATAATAAATTTTATATCGCACCACTTTATTACATCATTTCTTTTACTCATACAAAAAAATTACGAACTAAAAAGGTACTAAAAAGGTACTAAAAAGGTAAAACAAGACATAAGAACAAGCAGTACCTTTGTGCCAATTTTTTGACAAAAGTAGTATAAATAATTAAAAATAACAAAAATGTTTTGTAAAAATAAAGATTTGCGGTTTTTTTTCTCCGAAATAGCAAAGGAGAATATAGCAAAACTTGCACCAAGATGCGAGACAGCGCAAAAACTCATAGGAGTAATGCAACAAAATTATTGCGTGATAGAAAACATCGTATCGTATCCGAAGGAAGACGACAGAGGATTTGTAACCATGCAAGCGTGCGATAATATGGTAATAGGATTACTTGCGGCGAATCGGACAAGTCAATATTTGCCATCAGACAAGATAATCAGGGCAATGCAAAGCCTTTTTCCTGGTAGGAAAGCAATACTTTTGATGTATGAGAAAAGCGATGATAAGCATCTGATTCATCCGTTTATTCACCAAATAAATGGAAAAATGAGAATACTTGAAAGCGTGGAACTTGTAATGTATAAGAAATATCTTAATAAAACGATATAGTAGCAGCCCGCCTGGCGTCGAGGTCGATATTGAATACAAAAGGCAAATAGTAGTAATATTTAGTAATAATTTAAATTTTAGTAATCATGAACCAGAAATTTTGGAATTTGAGGAAAGGATTGTTGATAGCAACAATCATGATGGGAGGATGTATCGACGAGGGGCAAGAGCTCATAATGACCCCCCCGAGGACAGAGAAGACAGACAACGCCATCTCTGTAAATTTGGTCGCAGACATTAAGCCAGCTGCGACAGTATCCAACACTACTCTTAAGGTGACTGACAATAAGTTCGACCCAGAGGATCAGGTTGGAATATATATTCTGCACAGTGGGCAGCTGATAGAACAGGCAACCCATCGCAATGTGCAGATGAGGATATCAACTGATGGCCCGCTTAAGGCAAGTACAGACCTGCTTTACCCTGACGCCACATCAAGCGTTGATATCATTGGGTACCATCCCTACACGCGCATAGGAGATGGAGTTAGTAGTATACCAGTGATTGTTTCTGGCCAATTCCGCGGTCTTGCCGAGGAGATCCTTTACGCAAAAGTAACGGACATGGAGCCAACAGCATCACCGGTTCAACTGAAATTTCAATACTCTTTGGCAAAAGTAGAGGTTGAAATCAGTTCGAATTCACATCTGATCGATTACGCAGGTATCACGGCCACATTAGATGGATTACCCACAAAGGCAAAACTCAGCTTGTGCGATGGTCGAATCGTGGAGAAAGAAGCAGTTCAACCTATCAGCATGTATCAAAAATCTTGCGATTCGAAAACTGCAATATTTGAAATGCTTGCGATTCCGACGGAAAACGTTGAGGTAAAATTAACGTTTTTAATAGAAGGAAAAGAGTACACGACAGAAATGGAATTGATGAATATCGAAGCCGGTAAAAGATACCAACTAAGCGTAAATATAAACTTTCCAGACGCAGCACTGATTGAAACGGTGATTCTGCCGCGCGAAGACGACGAAGTCAAAGAGATATTTATCGATATTGAAGATGACGAACTTGAAGAAGAAGAAGAAGAAGAAGAAGAGGAACTTGAAGAAAAGCATGAACACCATTTCGGTGACTGGTTCGTGCTCCAACCTGCGACGGATACACAAGACGGTTTGCAAATTCGAACGTGTTTGAACGATGCGACCCACTTCGAAACTCGTACCATACCTAGGCTATACACGGGTTTCTTGGGTCGAGGGTACAACATAATCGACTCAAGATTCTATAATTCTGCCGATGTGACAAATCATTATATGCTTGATATGGGAAGGTTACAAGCTGAAGGAAAAATCGTAATTGACAGGAAGAATCAACGGAGCGTAGAGACGCGAACGATAATAGGTGAAGACCTTATTAAATATTCCATGGCATTCTCAAACGCAGTAGGTCTGACCGGAAAGTACGGTCAATTCTCAGCAAGCGTGAATGTTGATTTTAATATCACCGGCTCGATTGAAAATCATAAAAGCTTTGGTAAACACAGCACGATAATCATTAAAGAAAAGCATTCAGTAAGCGCTCTAGGAATACAAAAATTGAGGGATTTTTTAGATCCCGAGTTTAGAGAAAATTTTTTGATGAATCCAAACGTTAGCCCAAGCGAATTAATGAAAAACTTCGGATCCCATTTGTTGCTTTCAATCAACCTTGGCGGGCGTCTTGATATGTCTTATCTGATCACCAATGATAAACGAGAAGACTCTCAAAAGCTTACAACAAAGGTGAATGCAGCCTTTGCAGTCGTATCAGGAAGTGCAAATAGCTCGATGACACAAAACTATAATTCATTGAGGTCTAGTTCATCAGAAACGATAAAATCCTATGGGGGAAGCGTGGCACTTAATATGCAAACGATCGAATTAGCACGCCAAAATTACGAACAATGGGCCCAATCTATCGAGAATTCAGACAATTTAGCTCTTGTTAATGCCGGGAATTTAGCCAGCAGTACCGAAATGCTTCCAATCTGGGAGTTGATAAATCCACAAGAAGATGCGTCTTCAGAGCGCCGAAACTCAATAATAAGAGAATACGAAGAACAGCTGGAAAAATCACAAATAGAATTAACCAACATGGTTTATTCATCGCGCTACGATGCCAGCGTGATATCAAATAGTGTAAAGGTCGGCACCACACAAAACTGGCTATTGAGATCAGACTTTGATGCAGAACGGTTAAAAAAAGAAAACTTCAGGGATATAAAAATCACCGTAACATTCGAAGCCTCTACCTACTCGCACGATCCAATACCTATACTTGTTACGGGCGATGAAATCTGTAAAGTAAACATTGGGATCTTTAACGCCCATAGTGGCGGCATCGAGTTAGGAAAAAAATCTTGGTCGTACAAGCCATCCGCCAATGGTAAAAAATATTTAGAAATTACAGTAATAACGCCAATATCAAGTTTTTCTAATCAATTTCGCATATCATTCAGCAGATCTGGCTCAGGTTCTAACTCTTACTGGAATCTTGGCAACAGGACTGTAATTGTAGAAGCGGTTAAGTGATTCACCTGCAAGCATTAATGATAGTAAATAATCTCCCCCCTGTGCTGCCTAAACAGGGGGGGTTTTTGTATGTATGTTTGTATCTGAATTATATTTTTTTGCATCTTTGCATCTTTGCATTTTTGCATCTAAAATAATTTATATATCTTTGCGGCGGATTTTAACTAAATATTTTTTGTAATGGCAAAAGTAATAAGCGTATTAAATCATAAAGGGGGTGTCGGAAAAACGACAACTACCGCTAATGTTTCCGCGGGGTTAAACCTTTTGGGGAAAAAGGTTTTGATGATAGATATTGACCCGCAGGCGAATTTGACTGTTCACTTTGGATTTGAACAGGAAAGCGAAGTATCTATTTATGGATCGCTGAAAAATCAAACGCCGCTGAATATTTTGAATATCATTGACGGATTAGATATTGTACTATCGTCTACGGATGATATGGCAGATATTGAGTTGCAAATATCGGGCTTTGTGGGTCGGGAAAAAATTCTTCGGGAACTTCTTATTCCTGTGAAAAATAAATACGACTATGTGATTATAGATTGTCCGCCATCTCTTGGCATATTGCCGCTAAATGCGCTTTCATGTTCTGATATGGCTTTAATTGTAGTGGAGCCTGCGAAATTCAGTTTGGACGGTATGAAAAAGATTTTTGATGCAATAGAAAAGGTGCAAACGAGAATTACAGAGCAATTAACGGATTATAGGGTTTTGCTTACAAGGTATACATCAAACAAGGTAATACATCAAAACGTAGTTGAAAGTATAAAGGAACGCATTGAAGGTCGTGTGTTTGAGAGTATCATACGTAGTAGTGTAAGTCTTGAAGAGGCAGCAATGCAAGGCTTGGATATTTTTAGATATAATAAAAAATCCAATGGCGCTGCTGATTATATGAATTTGTGTAATGAATTGATAAAGTTATAGATATGTCAAAAAAGAATTTTAATAAGGGAATAGATAAAATATTCAGCGCAACGGCGCCAACGACGCCAACGGTGGCGACTGTCGAAAATGTAGAAAATGAAAACGTTACTGAAACCGGGAAAGGAAAAAACGGCGTTGTAAATTACAATATAAGGTATTCCAGGGCATTGCAGCAACGTATAAAACGGTTTTGTATTGAAAATGATGAATTTGATATGAAGGACGTTTTTACGCAAGGCGCAGAAATGTTTATAAATAATTATAATATAGTGAAATAGTGCAATGTGCATCTTTGCACTTTTGCATCTTTGCATCTTTGCATCTATGGAAAAATCGATTAAAAATCTTACCATTTATCCCGTTGAAGTTTCGGAACATTATACAATTCCATTTGTAGATGAGGGAATAAAAGCGGGCTTTCCAAGTCCCGCACAAGACTATATTGAGCAAGGTATTGACCTAAACAGGGAACTAATAAAGCACCCATCAAGTACTTTCCTTGCAAAAGTGGACGGAAACTCCATGCAGGACACTTTTATACATGACGGCGATATAGTTATAATAGACAAATCGCTTGAGCCTCGTGATGGCTGTAAGGTTGTAGCGTACATTGAGGGGGAATTTGTTATGAAAACAATCCAAATTCTTCCCGACAAAATTTTGTTAATACCCGAAAATCAAGACTATCCAACAATAACGGTTACTTCGGATCAACAATTTGTAATATGGGGCGTTGTAACTTATGTAATTCATAAACTATATTGAATGTTTGCCCTGTGCGACTGCAATAATTTCTACGTGAGTTGTGAGCGTGTGTTTCGTCCCGATTTACAAGGCAAGCCTGTTGTGGTGCTGTCGAATAATGATGGCTGTATTGTGGCACGTTCCAATGAAATCAAGGCAATGGGAATAAAAATGGGCGAGCCGCTGTTCAAAGTTAAAGAACTTGTAAAGCAGCATAATATAACGGTTTTTTCATCGAACTATGAATTGTACGCCGATATGAGCAATCGTGTAATGACTTTGTTATCTGAATTTTCGCCCGAATATGAAATCTATAGTATAGATGAAATATTTCTAAATCTTTTTGGGCTTACTGTTCCGCTAAATGCTTACGGCTCTGAAATCGTTACTACCATTGAAAAATATACGGGTATACCTGTTTGTCTTGGAATGGCGCAAACAAAAACGCTTGCCAAACTTGCTAACCGCTTTGCGAAAAAGCACCCTGCGTATAATCGTGTGTGCATCATTGATACAAGCGAAAAAGCGCAAAAGGCGTTACAACTTACAGAAGTTGGGGACGTTTGGGGAATTGGGAAACGGTATTCTGAAAAACTTAAAAAGATGGGAATACATACAGCCCTGCAATTTACTGAACTGTCAAAGAATTGGGTGCGTACTAATATGTCAATCGTTGGCGAGCGGATATGGCGGGAACTGAAAGGGGAAAGTTGTTTATCGTTGGAAACGGTACAACCTGACAAAAAGCAAATATGTACGTCTCGGTCGTTTGGGCAGCCTGTAATGGAGTTGGAACATCTATCATCGGCGGTAGCGGGTTACGCCGAAAAGTGCGCTTTCAAACTACGAAAACAAAAATCGGCGGCGGTTTCGCTAATAGTCTTTATTTCAACAAATTGGTTTAATAAGAATTTACCGCAATATCATAACACAAAAAGCGTGACGCTTCCTGTTCCATCGTCAAGCACGAGCGAAATTGTGAAATTTGCTCTTATGGCACTGAAAACCATATATCGCCCACAATACCAATACAAAAAAGCAGGCGTTGTAATTACTGAAATAACGCAGACAACTACAACGCAGGGGAGCCTTTTCTATCAAGTGGACCAAGAAAAACACACACGACTAATGAAGGCAATAGACGGAATAAACTATCGCACGGGACGGCACGTTGTAGAAATCGGAGCGGCAGGCACAGGGAATTTGAAACCTCAAGAAATGAGGCGGGACAAACTTTCGCCACGTTATACAACACGTATTGAGGATATTATAACGGTAAAAATATAGGCGCTTGTTTGCACTTTTGCATCTTTGCATCTTTGCATCTGGAAAAAAAAATAATATGATACGAACTTTCCCAATGTTTGGGATTGTAAAAAAATCAAAAAAAAATGTTATGGATTTTGCACTTTTGCATCTTTGCATCTTTGCATCTGTAAGCCCCAAAAAAAGTTTTTTGTACTTATTTTTACGCAGTAAAAAATCTTTTAGTACCTTTGCAAAAATGTAAATATAATAAGAAATGAATATAGATGAATGTATAAAATGCGGCGGAACTGCAAAAAGGTTTGTAAAAGACGGCGAAACGTATTACAGGTGCGAAAATAATTGTCCTGAATATAGCGCCTATGCTTTGCTAATGCACCATATTAAAGAGGTAGAAAAAGAAGAAGTTGTTGAATATGCGCAAAGAGCAAAGGAATTAAGGCAAAAGGAAAGCGAAGGTATAAATTTTAACGAATTGGACGATGAAACGCTTTGCAAAATAGAAGATTTGCGGGACCATTTAGGAATTGATACATACAAACATGCCGTTTTATTTGCAGCGACAACGTATTTGCTAAATGTGAAAAGGCTGTCAGCACTTGATAAGTGCTTACAAACAGCAAACTTGGTAAAGGAATTGCCAACGCTAAAATAATTGCATCTTTGCACTTTTGCATCTTTGCATCTTATCGGACTGTCAGTGGTTATGTTTTTGTGGTGGATGCTTCGGGGGCTTCAATAAGCGAGTTTAATAGATTTTGTAAAACGGATTTTGGTATTAGTTGGCTGCCGTAAATGGTAAAGCGTTCCCATTGGTTGTTATGGAAAATATAGTCGGTTGCCTTCAATTCGGGGTTTCGGCGTTGGTATTGGCGCAATGCTTTGATTGATGTAAATTCACGTGAGAATGAGGCATCGGGAGCGTCCACCACAATTTTGAACTTGGTAGGGGCTTGTATTGGGTCGGGTGCGCTAATTGGAATTTGAAACAGGCTCATCGAATAAAGTTGATTGATTTGAATGTTTGCGCCCGTATTTCTTGCGGAGTTTGTTATCTGTGCGGTCGTGGTTAAGGTGGCAGTATTGACAAAGGGCTTTCAGGTTTTCGTCGCTGTTGTCGGTTGTGTTCCTGTTGATGTGGGCAACGCTCAAAATTACGTTCTTCCCTGTGATTGGATGCGGCTTGTAATTTTCGGCATTGCATATTTCACATTTGTTTTGCGCTCTTGTAAAGCGTATGCGGCTGCTTATCTCTTTCCAATTTTCAGGATATTCTTTTGGATTTTTTATTGGCATTGGCTACTGTTATAAGGAATTATCGGCTGCGTCTATTTCTTCGGCGGTTACGAATTTTAGTTTTACGCCGTCTTTTTTCAGTTCGTCAGTGAAGGCTTGCCAATTTGGATGGTCAATGGGTACAATTTCGCCGTAACCGAAGTGTTTAATAAAATAGTCGGATAGTTCGTAGTCTCGGTTGTCTATGTAGCCGGTGCGACCTATGAGGGGAATTAGTTTTGATGGTTTTTCTACAGGCTCTGCGAAAAAGTAATCTTTGCCGTTCTTTGTTCTCTTTTCGAGTTTTAAGCGGTTTTCTACTGCTTTTGCAAAAACTTCATCCTTTGTGTAACCACGTTTGATCATTCCTTTTACTTCGTCGTTAGCCATGTCAATGGTTGCAATTTGAACATAGCCTCTTTTGATGTAATTGGATTTTTGGCGGGACGGTACTACTACAATTCTGCCTTCGGGCGATTTTATTACGTACTCTATCATTGTTCAGGTATTTATTAGATAAAAAGTTCGGTCATCTTTTTTGCGTTGTGGGCTTTTAGGTTGCTTTCTGGAAACCAATCGCAGATTAGAATGTCTTTGTATGGGTCGTAGAAACGAATAAGATACCTTGGCTTTTCGGGCTGGGCTGTATCTACTTCAACTACTCTACACTCTCGGTATGGTATTGAATTGACGGCGACAATTGCGCCTGTGTTGAATTTTGCTGTCATGGCATTCAGATTTTAAGAAAACACAAAGATAGTAAATTTTTCTCGCAAAGACGCAAAGGCGCAAAGGTATTTTTACGCAGTAAAAATTTATGAGAGGAGCGGAGCGAAGCGAAGCCGAAAAAAGAAAGCAGCGGAGCGAAGCGAAGCGGCGGGGAAATTGGTTACGAAAAATTTCGTAACGAAAATTTTCGGAGTGTGGAAAATGGGTAGTGATAGGGGTTTTGATGGGTTGTGTCCTCTTTGGAAACTATTTATAAATCGCCAAAAGTATGATTTTTGGGGTAGATTTGGCGGGTTATAAGATTTTGGGATTGCGCAAAGTTGGAAAGTGTTGCATATATAACGGTTGAGAAGGAAAAAAAATGAAAAAAAAATGAAAAAAAAATGAAATTTTTTTTATTTTTGCGTGAAAAAGGAATTTCAAAAAATGATAAATAGCAGAATAATAACGATATTGGTATTTGGAGCAATTTTTATTGGGTCTATTTTGGGTTTGGTTATGCTACCTAATAAGTGGATTTTTGTTGCGTTGTTAGTGGTTTCGGGGCTTGTTCTGTTCTTCTATGCAATAATAAGCAGCGGCGGCACGGATAGTGTAAGATATTCAGAAATCGTTATCTATGAAGAATTAGATCGTTTCTTTCAGAAACGTAAACCTTATTTGAAGCCAAATTACAAAATAACAGACTTGGAAAAAGAACTAAAAGTTAGCAGGGGCGCGATCGCAGCCTTCACAAAAGAACGTTTTGGACGTAACTTTAATCAGTTTCTAAACTTATGCAGAATGATAGAACTTGAACGGCTGCAAACACTAATGGAAAACGAAGATGCAAGTATAGATGATTTGTGCAAAAAAGCGGGTTTTCGCAGTGCGAATGAATACTATTATGCTGAAAAAGAACGAAAAGCAATAAATAAGGGACGGAATAAGCGAAAACAAGCGCACAAAAAAGCGGACAACGAGGTTATAATCAATGATTTGGAAAACATAAAGAAACCAGATATAAAAATAAGGGTTTGACAATATTTGGACGCTTGTATATATAAGACAAATTAGAAGGGAAAAATCGTTACAAGAAAAGTAAAAAAAATGAAATTTTTTTTGGTTACACAAAAAAGCGTAACGCTTTTTTGTGTAATTTTTTTCTTTGGAAAAAAATTAAAATTATAAAGATTATTCTTTATTATATTTGGAAAATAATTTGTATCTTTGCAGCCTATTTTTAATAGGAAATATTATGACAGAAGGAAATGTATCGGATTATGATATTGACGGGTATTCCCCGCACTTTGACAAGTTTTGCACGTATTCAGAAAAGCGGACTTGTCCGTATTATGGCATTTTTTCAGAGGAGTTTATGTGTGAAGATTGCAAGTTCAGTATAAAATATATAGGAAACTATATAAAAAATCGGGCTAAAAGATGAAGACAGTAAAAGCAACAAAAACATCAAAAGCGGCAAAGGTACTGAAGCCGAAGGAGCCTGTTCGTATGCGGTTAAAGCAGTTGGCGGATGGCAGGCAATCAATCTACTTTGACATCTATCGAGATGGGAAACGAGAGTATGAGTTCCCGAAGTTGTATATTGTCCCAGAAACAAATGAAACGGACAAAGAAAAAAATCGTGAAACGCTTGATATTGCTAATAAACTGAAATCGAAAATGATTTTGGAAATGGACCATGTTGGGCATGGATTTACGAAGGAAAAAGAGGCGGGGAAACAAAAAGAGAATTTTATAAAGTATCTACGGGAATTGACGGAAAAGCGAAAAGCAGACGGATTAAGCAGTATGTACTATTTGTACAGGGGGCTTACTAACCATTTGGAAAAGTACAAAGGGGAAAATGTTATCTTTCGGAACGTAACAAAAGAATACTGCAAGGGGTTTGTGGATTATCTGAAATCGGCAAAGAACGGCACCTACGGCGGCAATCTATCAGAAGGCAGTCAAGCGGAATACAGCAGACTGTTAACGGTGGCTTTGAATAGCGCCATGCAAGACGGGTACATGCAGACTAACCCGATGAAACTGTTATCACGGCACGAGCGCCCAAAACAGCCCGAAAGTGACAGGGAATTTTTGACGGTAGACGAAATAAAGGCATTGGCGAATACTCCATGTGTTAAGGACAATGTAAAACAGTCTTTTCTGTTTACGTGTTATAGCGGGATGCGGTTTTCGGATGTTGAAAATATGAGGTGGGGCGATATTCAGAAAGGACCCGACGGGGAAAAGGTAATCAGGTACACGCAGAAAAAGACAAAGAAAAATGAATATTTGCAGGTATCATATGAGGCGTTAAAGCAACTACCCGAAAGGAACGGCGCAAGTGACAATGATAAAATATTCAACTTGTCACGCAACGGATATACTAATCAGGTTTTGGCGGGTTGGGTATTGGCGGCGGGTATCAAAAAACGTGTGACCTTCCATGTAGCAAGGCATACAAACGCTACGTTGTTGTTGTCATTAGGAGTTGGTATTGAAACAGTGTCTAAACTATTAGGACATAGCGACATAAAAACAACGCAGATATACGCAAAGGTTGTTGATAAGTCGAAGCGTGAGGCAGTAAGTAAATTAAGTTTATTATTAGGTTGAATAGAACATGAAACTATCAGATTTTGAATTGACAAAGGAACAAAAAAGGGCATGCAAGAGAATTGAACGCGCTATTAAGGCGGCACGGGCATTAGGATTAGACATTATTGCAAAGTGCGAATACTTAAATGCATACAGAAGCGATGCAATGGAACATGCGGTGCCGTTAACGGCTAGGTACTATGATAATAGCGGTGAAATGATACCATATGAGCGTTGTGGGAATATAAACGATGCGGGGGCTGATGATATGGAGTTTTTCAAGCCGGGATTTATTACAGAAGTTTAATGTGTATGTATATGAGGAATAGGGACAAAAACGGTTTTATCGGAATTATATTTGTTATCATTTTAGCCTTGTTAGTCCATGCGTTTGATGGCAAAGGCAAAAATGACGGCGGCGATGAACTTGTGAGCGGGAAAGTAACCAGGGTATTAGACGGCGATACTTACGATTTGTTATTGAGCGACAACACAACGATACGTATTCGGATGGACGGCATTGATGCACCTGAAACAGGGATGCCTTATTCCAGAGTGGCAACGGATTTATTAAAGGAATTGACGCAGGATCAAATTGTACGGGTTTCATTGAGCAATAAAGATCAGTATGGGCGGGTTGTCAGTTACAGTTGGCTTTCGGATGGTCGGGAATTGAGCCGGGAAATGATACGTGCGGGGTTGGCTTGGCACTATAAGCAGTATAATAGCGACAAAGAATTGGCGGCGTTGGAAATAGAAGCGCAGGAAGCGAAGCGGGGGCTTTGGGTAGATAAAAAACCGTTGGCACCGTGGGATGTTCGGAGTTGGCGACGGCAAGGAATGAATACAAGGGAAATATATGAAAAGTATGGGCAGTAGTTTTGAGTTGTTTTATATTTGGGATTTTTCACGCAAAGACGCAAAGGAGCAAAGGGGGAAATTGTTATTGGCGGTTAGGTTTATGGCAGGGGAAATAAGTATCATAATGATAATGCCTTATGAGGTGGCGGACAATGAATTGATTTCACGCAAAGGCGCAAAGGCGCAAAGGGGGTGGAACTTCGGGGGGTTTTTTGAGGAATAAAGGAGAGCGAAGCGAAAAGGCATCATTGCACTTTGGCACTTTTGCATCTTTGCATCTAATAATATAATGTATTGGATTGAACGAAATACAAAAATAACGCAAATAGCATCGTATTTCATATAACGCTGTATTTGTGTCATATAGACAGCGATAAAGGGTATCAACGGACTTAAAGCCCGCAGTAACAATGTAGCATTGTAAAACAATGCCAAGCGTAAAAAAAAAGAACTGCAAAAGTATATATTTTTTTTTTCAAAAAAAAATAAACTACTAATAATTAAAACATTCGGAGCGGAGCGAAGCGCAAAGGCATTTTTGCACTTTTGCATCTTTGCATTTTTGCATCTAATAATATAATGTATTGGATGGTGTTTTTTACGCAGTAAAAAAACATTGAGGGAGCGGAGCGAAGCGAAGCAAAAAGGACAAAGGCAGATTTGCATTTTTGCACTTTTGCATCTTTGCATCTATAAAGGGGTTTTTTTGTTAAATTTATTTTATTTGTCTACAACAAAATCGCCGTTCACTTTCAACTTTATAATTTCAACGTTTTCCAAGCCGTCATCATCAACTACTTTAACGGCTATGGTGTGGTTGCCCGGGCGGAATTTGAAAACTTGCTTGCCTTTCTTGTCAATCATAACGGACGCTCTGAAGCCTTTTTCTGTATCGTGTTCAATGTCCCAACTAAAAAATTCTATTCCTGCCTCGCTTTCGGCTGTTGCAACAAATTCAATTTCATGGAGCGTTGGCGATGCACTAACGGAGTTCATAACAACGGAAATAGTAGGCTTTTTGGAAATTGGCACAATGTCTTCTACTTTCAGCAATTCAATAATAACGCCTCTTTCGTTTTTGAGCCTTGCCACTTCTTGTATTGCGCCACGCCCAAACGAAAAAGCAATCATATAGCCTGCTGTTTTTCCTTCGGCTACGTTTTTCTCAAAAAGACGGCTGTCGTGTCTTTCAATTGCTGACCTAAAATTATCAACGGGGATCCGTCCTATTCCGTCACTTCTTTTAACCTGTATGGGTATGCCTTCGGTTGTTTTGCCGTCTATTCCGAAATCGCCACGTTGTTTTGAGTTGCTAAAACCGCCGTATTGTAGGATTATCCACTCCTCGAACTCAAAGGCATCTGAATAACGCAAAGTATCATAATCGTACTTATGCAGCATAACAGTAAACGGGGAACTGAACAAGCCTTGTTGTTTGGTAAGTCTCATTTCTGTAACTTTGACGGCTGCAACGGATTGATCTATGCCAACCCAACGACGCCCAAGCCTGTCGGCAACTGCTATGGTAGTTCCACCACCAACAAAGGGGTCTAAAACGATGTCGCCCTCTTTTGTTCCCATAGAAATTATTCTATCTAATAATTTTTCAGGCTTTTGGGTAGGGTATCCTATGCGCTCGCTACCGTTGCCTTGAAGACGTGGTATGTCAATCCAATAATCCTCTGGATATTTACCTTTTTCGTTAATCCTGTTTTTGTGTCTTTCTGAAATGTCGCCTTTTACATTTCCCATAATACCCGTTTTACTTGCGCCTCTGTTTGTTCTTGCAATAGTTTCAGCACTATAAGGAAGGCGAATACTATCAGCGTCGAAATACATGTTATCAGACTTTGAATAAAAATAAATTGTATCGTGTTTCTGCGCTAAACGGTTTTTCACGTTGCCGGGACCAGCATAACACCAAACTATTTCGTTTCTAAAGTTTTCAGGACCAAAAACTTTGTTCAATATGAAAATTTTAATTTCCGCTTGGGCGTGCCAATCGCAATGCAAAAATATACTTCCTGTTGGCTTCAGTAGTCTGTGCATTATTTCAACTCGTTCTTTCAGCCATGCAATATAATGGTCAATTCCTCCTGACCATCTGTCCTGAAAAGAGCGGATTTCGCCTTTGTCGCCCCATATCACTTCGTAATTTCTGTTGCTGAAAAATGGCGGGTCAAGGTAAATAAGATCTACGCTTTCCTGTTCCATTGATTTCATAATATCAAGGCAATCGCCTAAAATAAGCCTGTTTAACATTTGTCGTTGATTTTTAGATTTATACCTTTGTGTCCGGGAGCGAAGCGAATAAACACGCCGAAGTCGTGAATAATTTCGTCAATGTTTCCTGTGCTGTCTTTGTAAATCAGCCTGCGGTTTCGCAGGTCGAAATTTTTGAACAAGTGCATACATACGGCGGGTGCATCGTTTGTTACGCTTTTATCTATTTCGCCTACGTCAATGATATACATATATTCGTCTGTTGCGTGTTCAATTTTAATCTTTGCAAGTGTTTCAAAGTCCTTTGCGGTTGGAATAATAAAGGCGTTGCGCAAACACATTTTGTGAAAAGCGCCTTTGTACTCTGGTGGAATATTCCATTTATCAGGATTTTTAGAAAAAGCGTCTAAACAATCGTAAACGGCTTCGTCATTTACTTGAACTTGCGTATCGTTAACGGCGGTAATGTACACGTCATCGGCGGGGCTTTCAAAACCTAAATAATCAAGTTCTTTTAATATGTTCAATTCTTCGTATGAGAGTATTATCATAATATATTGGTTATTGGTTAAAATTCAATATAATGTTCAATGTTTCCGCTATGGTAGGTAATCGGCTCTTTTATGGTTTTCATTCCTTCGGCTTCGGCGTGTATAATGAATACGCCTGTTTCTTTCATGTTTATAACTATTGGCGGACGTTCTGCTTCTAAATGCTCTCTTGCAACTTGGTCGCCCTTGCTGTTGAAAAGGCGCAAATCGCAATCGTGGGTAGTTGAAAACGTAATTGTTCCAAGCGTTGGCAGGTCGTTGTAGTCTTTGCAACTACAAAGGAGCGCACAAAATAGAATGAGCGGAGCGAAGCGAAGCGAAAAAAGAATGGCATTTTTGCATCTTTGCATCTTTGCATTTTTGCATCTAATAATATTATTCGTTTGCATATTTATCTGATATTGGGTATTGGTGAAAATTTGCAAGTAAATGACTTCCGCTATAAATTGGCTCTGCAATTTGCGGGTTTGTACTCGAAGGGTCGAAACCGAAAGTGAGAACGGTCATGTAACCACTAAAAGTGAGCGGCGTTCCAACAAGGGCGCGCTTTTGAATATCCAATTCGGCAATTTGAGCGGCGGGCGGTTGGTATATTGGTCGTTCTATTGGTCTGTTGCGTAACCGTATTAACTGCTGAACAAGCCTGTTGCGTTCATAATTTGAAAGCGAACTATTTGCAAGGCTATCTTCCAACGCTAAAACGGATTGCTGATATTCTAACCATCTGGAAACTTCCTGCTGATGTCGCAGTTGCGATTGATTGATAGTTGCTTCTAAACGTGCTATGTTTGCTTCGATTGTAAGTTTCACACTATCGTATGTTGCGAAAATCTGAAAATCGAAACGGTTGGCAAATTTGATAAAGTTGGTGTTGTAAGTAATGGCATTGTCAATGTAGCGCACGTTTTTATTTGATTGTATTAGTCCGCTTGCTAATTTTCCACGCAGCATTGATTGTAGGCTGTCATAGGAAATATCGTAAAATTGGTATTCTTCAAAACGCTTTTCGATTGTGCTAACTCTTGGTCGGGTGTGGTTTATTTTCAGTTGGGGGTTGTCCGTATTTAGTGAAAATACGTTTTGATGGTCGAACAAAATAAGTTCGTTTGTTTTGCTGTCTATAACTATTGCTTCGCCTACAAAATTCTCGGCGTTCAACACGTAATCAAATTCGCAAATGATGTAAAATTCGGTATTCTGGTTTTCACGGTCTACGTGCTTAACAGTTGCGAACTGTCGATTATACGACGCCCAAAATCCCTGTGCAAAAAGCGGCTGCATTGTAAAACATAAAATTCCGCAAATACCTATAACAATCAATTCACTACGGACGCAACCCGTATTAAATCTATAAGCGGGGTTTCCAGGGATGACGCAAGGGTTTTTGAGAAACGGGTAGAACAGCGGCACGCCCGAAACGGTAATCATATCAAAAACATAATGCCCAAAGAGTGAAAACAGAATAATTTTGAGAAAATTTTTATCAGCAATGAAACCGAAACGAATAAGCGCCAACGTTGCGAGCCAAACGGCAATGAAAAACAGTAAAGAGTGCGTAACGGTTCGATGCCCGAATTTATGATATATGAGCCACGCAAAAGGGTAAAGGGCAAAACCTATCCACGATTTGGTAGTATCAATATCCGGCAACAGCGAAAACAGTACGCAAACGCCGATGTAATACGGGTTTTCAAAAATATTAACGTCTGTAAAACTGCAGAGCGTACCCGCAAAAACAAAACCTCCTACTATGTGCGTTGCTCCACTCATGCAATAACCCTCCTTTTAGAACGTGAAACAAAAGAACGTGAAATAATCAGCAGTATCATAGCGAAACCGCCGATTGTACGCAAGGCGGGGTTATCAAGTTCCGACGTCATGTAACGCATCACCGCCATTGATGCAATTAAAATAACGACTACGTAACTAAAATCCAATTCACGAATTGCGCCGCTATGAGTAATTTTCCGTATGGTTTCGGTAATCAAAAACGGTTCGTTTCTGTATCGTTCTACCATGTCCGTTATTGCTCTTGGGTTGCCGTCGGTTTGGTTCCAAATATGGTCCCTGTATACTTCGTAATTGTCTACTTTGATGTTGTATGATAGTTTGTGTATCAGTTCAAAACACTGCAAACGGTTTAGATTTTTGACTTCAATTTTTTCAAAGTTACCAAAAAAATGAGCCTTTGTAATTGATATTTCGGTTGCTGACGTGAGGATTATAAAATGGTCTTTCAGCAAGTCAATCACTTTTAGCGTCTGTTTGGTAACGTCATCGAACTGTTTAATTTTCAAAATGTACTCCTTCGGCTCTGTCACCTGTTTAATGGCATCGCAAAGAAAGCCAACGGACTGACGGGAAAGCCTTGTTTCCATTTTGTCAAGTTCAAAATTTGGGAAAAGCAGTTTATACACTTGTTCCTTTTCGTTTTGGTATAAGTAAATGAGCATGTAGACTAATGACGTTTTTATACCTGCTGTGTCGTCAAAAGTCAGGATTTTCTTTGTGGATGTTACGCTGTCAAGAATGAGGCGTTTTCCTGTTCCGTACTTTCCGAAAAGAATAACGTTTGTTCCTTTTTCTAAATGCTCGGAAACGGTTTGCAATTCATTAGAACGTGCGACAATAGGCGCTCGGCTTTGGTTTGGAATGTATATTGACGGCGGCTGTTTGGCAAACATGAAGCCGAAAATTTTCATAAAGAAAGATGATTTTTCGCCCATTCTTTGGGCTGCTCTGTCAATGCTTTTTTTTAGTTGCTCCTTTGGAATGTGCGTATATATGCGGGAAGTGTCGCACGATTGATGACCTAAAAGGTCGGCGACTTCGTTAATTTCGGTCCCAGAAGCAACCAGGGAAGTAGCGAAGGTATGACGTAAAGCGTGCGGATGCAAATCATGTATGTTGCATTTTTTGTACGATAGGCGTTTCAGGTAGTTGTTAACGGATTGGCGTGATACGTGCAGGCGGTCACATTTTTTGTCGGTGGTCGGGAATAAGTATGTATCAGTGTCAAATGTCTTAAATTCTTTTGAGTATTCAACAAGCGCCGAAAACAAACGTTGTGAAAGTGGTATTTGCCTGTTGCTAAAATCCTTTGCTGCTTTTCTCTTTTTCAGGCTCTTAACGTTCAACATACGTTCTTTGAAGTCAAAATTTCCAAACTTCAGACTAATCGCTTCGGACACTCGAAGTCCAGCATCAAGCATCAGAAGGATCAAACACTTGTGTTTCCAATCTTGGATTGAGTTCACTAAAAGTGCAGCCTCGTTGTGGTTTAGGAAATGTAACTTACTCTCTGTCATTTACGCCAAGGATTTTAGAAGGGTTAAAAAAATACTCTGAAAGGTCTAATTCGATAACGGTTTCGGTAAGTAATTCAATATCTAATAGTTGTTGCTGAATGCTCGAAACGTCGCTGTTATGGTTTCTGATTTTATTAAGTATCACGCTTCGTTCCCGTAAAAATGTTTCTGTATCAATTTCATGGAAGGAGTGTTCCGAATATTTGATTTGAAAAATTTCTATGTCGTTGCTTACAATTTCATACGATAGTTGAATGTTTGATATTCTTTGATTTACGGAAATTAACAGGGACCGTAAACGTATTTCTGCGGATTTGATTTGGTTGTCGTATCTTCTGTTTGCTGCTGATATTCTTCTATCTTCCTGCCGTTTTCCTAACATGTGCGAAACGAAAGCCGACGTATTGATTGAAACTGTAACGTAATATCTGCTGTTTATGAAGTCGTAATTTAGAGACGGCGATGGCGCAAAGTGCCACCACGTAAGGCGATAAACGCCGTGGATTTCTTCAAGTTCAATAGAACGCTGCAAGTTGATAGCGTCATGGAGATTAACAGTTAAACTGTCTAACGCTAAACCTGATACGTTATCCTGCTGACCATACGCCATTAAGGCAGTCAACAAAGACAATGAAACCTTTCCTATAATTCTACGTATAATCATTTCGCAAAGGTAATAATAATTTTCACACTGCGCTAAACTTTCTGGAAATTTGTTCGGGTTTTCATCGTTTCGGGGTGTGGGGGTTTACAAAATAGTTATTTTGTAAACTTGGATTAAGGGCGTTTTGTTTACAAAAAAAGCGTGTGGACGGACAAAATGACAGACTTATATATATATGGTTTACAGGGTATTATGAGCGTTTTAGGGGGAAATAGAAGGCAGGAAAAAAGAAAAAGCAAACACAGGCGTATGTGTTTGTTTTTGAGGGGTTTAATAAGTCTTTGGGCTATACTGCTGATTTGGTGCGTATTAGGTCATCATTGAAGTCCTTTTCCGTTGATTTTTCAAAATTGGCGTTTGTTTTCAGGTAAAGATTGTTTATAAAACGGTTAAAATCAGCGGCTTTGTCTACGGTATCAATACAGGCAGTTAAGGAATCGCTTTGCTTCTCAACGATTTTTATTTTTTTCACGAACAGGAAACTTTTTAGGGTAGCAAGGTCAGAAGTTGAGACTTGAACGTTATACGAAAATTCGCTTGATGTAGTAATTGAAATTTTATCAGGCACCACAGAAGCCAAAAACATGGTATCAAAACGGCAGCCTGCCAAATCACGGTCGAAACATAAAACAGGACTTGCTTTCAGTTCTGCGCATAAATCAATAATGAGGGCAATTTGCTGCTTGGCGGGGTTTCCACCTGTTGCGCAATACAGGGCGTTTTCGGGGTTACGTAATTGAAAATGACTAAAAGCATCGAGCGGGTTTTCAAAGATGTAGATGAAGCGGATTGATGGCAGCAGGTTTGAAAACCACAATGATTTATTTTTGCCTTCGCCCTTCGCAAAAAATTTGTCGGTCAATTTGCCGTCAATTTCTAATTTTTTGTTGAACTGCTGCATCAGCGTAACCATTTGTTCTGTTGTATGGGCGGGGTGGGTTTTGAAAGGGTAAATTATGTTGTTTATATAGTTGTCTGCCTTGTTACCTTCCATGATAGCGCCTGCAAAAAGAGGCGACGTCAAAGTTTGAGGGGTGATGCCTCTGTTTATCAGGTAGTTTTGTGATGGTTTTAAGGGTTGGATGCGGTAATCAGAAATAGAAAATCCTTTTTGGGCAGGCTTGGTTTGTATCGGATGGGCTGCGATGGGGGCGGATGGTCTGGTGCGTTTTGAGAATAACGTCAAGCCCTCGTTAGCCAATACGGTGTCAATCATATGTTTTGTGTTGCTAATAGCGGGGTCTGTTTTAGGAAAGTTTTCAATAATGAAGTCGAAAAGGTTAACGTTTTTATGTGTTTTGACGTTCCAAAGGGTATTAGCATCGGTAATCAGGAAAAAATTGTCGTCCTTCTCGAAGCGGCGCCATCTCTCGGTGCTGTGCTTTTTTTTGTAGCCCGAAGCGGTTACATAGGGTTGTATATCAATGTTTTTGTTCATCCAAAAAGCAATTTCTTTATCGGCTTGGGACTGAATTGGGCGCAATTTTGCGCTAATTGAAATTTCGGCTTCGGCTGCTTTTAGTTTTATAATTGCTTCAATAGTAATGTTTTGGGTGTTATTGATAAAATTTTGGGCAGTCTGGGCGTATGTCAGGGCTGGGTATGGGTCGAGGGTGGCGGGGTCGTGTTCTGCGGGGGTGCGTACTCTTTGCTTGGCATTAGTAGCCGCTTGCAAATTTGGTATGTCTAACATTTCGAGCATGTTAAGAGAACGTAACAACTGTATCAGTGTAAGGAACGAAACCGATGAGCGCCCGCTTTCAAAACCCGAAACGGTCATTACTGAAATTCCGCTTTTTTCGCAAAGGTCTGTTTGTGTCATTTTGGCTGCTATACGTGCGTTTTTGATAATTTGACCTATGCGAGCGGATATTTGTTTATTGTCTAAATCATATATATTTTTCATGCGGCAAAGATATTAAATATTTAATAGTATGAAAATTTTTTAACATTTTTTAACTATTAACTTTTTTATAGTTATCTGGGGCGGGGTTTTTTGTTTTTTTTGAAATATCAAATTTTACATCGAATTTTTGGTCTTTTTCTTTTTTCCCTTTTTTTCTATTCGTTTTTTCGGCTTTAGCCGTTGTAAAATTCATTTTTTTTGCCTTGCACGAAATTTTGAAATTGCACGGCTTTTGAGGCAAAAAAAATACCGCTTTGAGAGGCATTTTACAGTATTTTTTAGGTTACTTTTTTGCCTTTTTTTAGGCACCCCGCAAACCGTTGATATTAGCGGGTTACAGATAGGTCAATGTAAGTTTTTCTCAATTCAATGTAAGTTTTTTTCAATTCAAAGGACGCTGAATGTAAGTTTTTCTCAATTATTGTAAATATATTTGTAAATATTTACGATTTTATTTACCTTTGCGATTTCAAATTTAATAAATGCTGAAATATGAACGGAATAGGTAAAGAAATACAATCAATACTGCGAGGCGAAGGCAGCGAGACAAAGGAAAAAGAAACAAGACGCCGCCAGAGCCTCAAAGAAGATAGATCGCGAGATAATAGCAGCGAAGGAACTACGGAGCGCGAAATGGCGCTTGTTCCAACTCAACAACGGGACGTTACGCTTGCGCAGTCCAATCTATTAACCCAATCACGTCACGACTTTACAGTAATAGAGAAGCGGGCATTTTATTTTGTAGTAAACGAGGTACGGAAACAGTTTATAGAGCGGCACGACGGCGGCAAAACACTGTTTAATAATCTGATTGTCCATATAGAAACAAGTTATTTGACGGGACACGATATGAATTTGAGAGAAGTTTACGACGGAATGAAGCGTCTACGTAAACGAGAGTTCTTTATAGAAGACGAAGAAAAAGTACTTGAGGTAGGATTTATCAATTACTTTGAGCATCGGAAGCGGAACCCGTATTTAGAGGTAGAGGTGTCAAACAAGATTTTGCCTTATTTAGTAGAGTTAGCGTCTCATTTTACGGCTTACAGCCTAACAGTAGCCATTACGTTGCAATCGAAATTTACGCAACGGTTTTACGAGTTCTGTTCGCAGTACGAATTTAGCGACACGAACAGGAGTAATGCAAATTCGGGTTACTTCTTTGCAACCGTAAAGGATCTACGGCGAAAATTGATGTTAGAAAACACGTATATACGCTACGCTGCATTTAAGGAAAATGTTGTGGATAAGGCGCAAAAGGAGTTAAAAGAATTGTATGAAGCGGGTCATTGCAATTTATACTTTGAGTACAAGGAGGAAAAATACGGCAGGACAGTAGAAAAGTTGCATTTCAAGATATACAGCAAGAATATGAAAAAAATAGTCATCGGAGAAAAGAATATAAACGACCAACTTTTTTATATAAGAATGTGGCTATCGTCATGGATGAATGCAGAAAACAGACCCAAAAACAAGAAATGGATTGACAAAGTAATAACCCATATCAGCCTGCATCCGCCGTTGTGCATCAAGTTATACAAGCGCTTGGAAAAGATAAAAAAAGAGGAATTGCCAGGGGAGAACAATGCGGCATTAGCACGTCATATCATCGAAGAAGATATTTTGCCGTAGGTATCATATGTTATATATCTGATTATGTGCATTTTGAAAAATTTGCACTTTTTTTTGTGTATTGGAATAAATAGTGTACTTTTGTAACTTGGGATATTATGTGCTTTTGTGAATGTAAGTTATTTTCAACTCCTGTATTACATTGTAAAACAGAGTTTTGTTATTATAAAGGAATGGAACGGAAAAAATATGTATCTTTGCGGCGAACAAAGTTTTTGTTTGAACATTAGAGCCTTTGCCCTCTCAAAATATACGGCAGGGGCTTTTTTATTGGATGCGGTGCGGATGCGGAGCGGCGGGGAAATGTCGTTACAGTATAATTTGTCGGAAATGTTGGCGGGACGATGGGTAGATAATTTTCAAGTGGTCGCCGGCGGCGCCGATGACGGCGGGGCGGGGGGGGGTGGGTGTGTT
>Ga0099364_10003481_pt1 | contig 24427 bp, 28 predicted proteins | sample TergutTh196P3_FD_73070 | JGI IMG/M metagenome (GOLD analysis project Ga0099364, IMG submission 73070) | Microcerotermes parvus P3 segment gut microbial communities from Pointe-Noire, Republic of the Congo - Th196 P3 | ecosystem: Host-associated > Arthropoda: Insects > Digestive system > Gut ...
TGTGCGAGCCGTCAACATCGGCGTCCGCCATGATGATGATTTTGCCGTAGCGCAATCTGTCAAGATCAAACTCCTCGCCCATGCCTGTGCCGAGTGCTGTGATGATCGGCATAAGCTTTTCATTGCCGTATACTTTATCAAGCCTTGATTTCTCAACGTTGAGCATCTTGCCCCAGAGCGGCAGTATCGCCTGGAACTGGCGGTCGCGGCCCAGCTTTGCACTGCCCCCGGCAGAATCGCCCTCAACGATATAGATTTCGGTCATGGTGGTGTCGCGTGAAATGCAGTCGGCTAGCTTGCCGGGCAAGGATGCCGATTCCAGCGCGGATTTGCGGCGTGTAAGCTCACGGGCTTTACGGGCGGCCTCACGCGCACGGAACGCGTTGATCGATTTATCTATGATTGCCCTTGCGGTAGAAGGGTTTTCCTCAAAGTATGTCGTCAGCTTGTCGTATAGTGTCCCCTCAACCAGCCCGCGGATATCGGTGTTGCCCAGCTTGCCTTTGGTCTGCCCCTCGAATTGCGCTTCCTGAAGCTTTACGGATACGATGACTGTGATACCCTCGCGCACATCGTCGCCGGAAAGGTTCGGGTCTTTTTCTTTTAGGATGTTGTTCTTGCGGGAATAATCGTTCATCACGCGTGTGAGCGCGTTCTTAAAGCCGATCTCGTGTGTGCCGCCCTCAATCGTGTTGATATTGTTGGCAAAGCTTAGAAGCAGGCTGTAGTAGCTATCGGAATATTGCAGGGCGATCTCGACTGAACCGGCGCTGTTTTGCCCGGTAAGATAGATTATATCGTCGTGGATGGTTTTAAGCCCCTTCTTCTTGTGGATGTGATCTATAAAGCTGACAATCCCGCCCTCATACTGAAGCGTGGCGGAAACGGGTTCGGGCTCGCGCTTATCGGTAATCGTGATCTTTAGCCCCGCGTTGAGGAACGCTTGCTCGCGAAGGCGGTCAAGCAATATATCAAAATCAAATACCAATTCCTCGAAGATATCGGGGTCGGGTTTGAATGCAACCTTTGTGCCCACTTCATCCGTTGTGCCGGTGATCTGCATATCCTCCACCTGGATACCGCGCTCAAAGCGCTGGTAGAACCGGCTGCCGTTCTGGCAGACTTCCACCTCAAGCCACTCCGACAGCGCGTTGACAACCGCCGCGCCCACGCCGTGAAGCCCGCCCGAAACATTATAACCGCCGCCGCCGAACTTGCCGCCGGCGTGCAGCACGGTGAACACGACAGTCACCGCGGGTATGCCCAGCTTTGACTGTATGCCCGTGGGTATGCCGCGCCCGTTATCCTTCACAACGATGATGTTGCCGGGCAGGATATCAACCTCGACAGCATCACAGTAACCCGCCAGCGCCTCGTCGATGGAGTTATCCACAATCTCATACACAAGATGGTGAAGCCCGCGCGGCCCGGTGGTTCCGATATACATACCCGGCCTCTTGCGGACAGCCTCCAGCCCTTCAAGCACCTGTATATCTTCTGCATCATAATGTTGGTTATTTGGGTTTCTATCCATTAGCTTGACCTTCCTTCAAAGACTTCTTTATAAAGCGCGATCGCCTCTTTGATTACCTGCACAGCTTCCATATGGCTTCTTACCTGATCCACCGCGGTTTCTTTGCCCTCAAGCTCTTTATACACCTTGAAAAAATGCCCCATCTCGGAAAATATATGGCTTGGCAGTGCCTCTACACTGCGGTAGCAGTTGTAAGTAGGGTCATCAAATGGGATCGCGATAATTTTATTATCGCAGTGGCCGCTGTCCACCATACTGATCACGCCGATGGGGTAAACCCGCACAAGCGACATCGGGGCGATCGGTTCGGAGCAAAGCACCAGCACATCAAGCGGATCGTTATCCTCTGTATATGTGCGCGGGATAAAACCGTAGCTTGCCGGATAATGCGTGGATGTATACAGGATGCGGTCAACCATCAGCATACCGGTTTCCTTATCAAGCTCATACTTTACTTTACTGCCCTTGCTTACCTCAATAACCGCCGGAAAATCATGGGGATTAATTCGTTCTTCGTTCATATCATGCCAAATATTATTCATATAGCGGCCCTCCTTAACAGCGTTGCGGGGGATATTTGCGAAAGATAAACCAAAACCTTGCCGGAACTGCCGCCGGAGCATATGACATAGGATTTCGGCAGCTCGGCGCTTACCTCGATTATGCGCATATTTTTCTGCGCGGATGCAAGATAATCCCTTGTTATGCGTGAAACAGTGGTGTTTTCAAGATCGAATATGCCTATGACATCACATGTGCGGATCACTGTGTTTTCGCCTAAGTAGAGGTACAAAGCATTCCATCCTTCATTTCAAATACCCCGCCGTGCCGCATCCCCGAGAATGCCGACGCATCGCAGCAGGTAATGATAATCTGCCGATCACCAAGGTGGTTTAGAAGATAACCGCGGCGGTTTTCGTCAAGCTCGCTCATCACATCGTCGAGCATTATAACCGGAGCTTCGCCGCTGCGCTGCTCAAGCACCTCACATTCCGCAAGCTTGAGCGCGAGTATACAGCTTCTTTGCTGGCCCTGCGAGCCGTAGCCACGCGCGGAAAGGCCGTTGATCAAAATTTCCAGGTCATCACGGTGCGGGCCCGAGGATGTGCTTCCCAAACGCAGATCTTCAACTCGTGTGCGGGCAAGCTCATCCGCCAAGGCTTCTTTACATGCGGAAAGGTCAAAACCCGGATTATAACCGGAAAACCCCGGGGCATAAGATATGCTCAAGGTTTCCCGCCCGCCGGAAATGCCGCTGTAAACCTCTTTCGCGCGTTCACCAAGAAGCCGGATATAGCCCGCTCTGATCGCTGTAATATAGCCGCCGTAATCTGAAATATGCTTGTCCCAAATATCGAGCATATCAAGCAGTGATGCATGGTAAGGGATATCTTTAAGAAGAGTATTGCGCTGTTTGAGCGCCCGTATATAATTTTCAAGCGCTTTGGCGTATTTTGGATATGCCTGTGAAAGCGAGCCGTCTATCATCCTGCGGCGGTGTTCCGGCCCGTTTTTAACAAGCGACATATGATCGGGGGAAAAAACCACCGCGCAGAAATTCCCCGCTAACTGTGACGGGCGTTCCAGCTTTATCTCATTCAGGCTTACAATGCGCTTATCTATGCCGTAGCGCAATTCCGCTGTTTGCGGACGGTTTTGCGCGAAAAACGAAAGCCCAAGGGAACAAAAATCCTTACCGTGCTGTATAAAATCCTTATCACGGCCGCCCCTAAAGCTTTTTGCCCCTGTGAACAGCCAGATTGCTTCGAGAAGATTTGTTTTCCCCTGTGCATTGTCCCCGTGGATTATATTTACACCCGGCTGCGGCAAAAAGTCAAACTCACAAAGATTTCGGAAGCTGGTGCATGACAGTAATTTTATATTCAATACCGTTTACCTCCGCCGCATCGCCGGGATAAAGCTTTTTGCCGCGCATGGTACATACCTCGCCGTTTACCTTTACAATCCCGTCGGCGATCATAATTTTTGCATGGCCGCCGGTTTGTGATGCGCCTGTGAACTTTAACAGCGCGTCAAGGCGGATAAAATCCCCTTTTATAGAAATTTCCTCACTCATTTTTCAACCTCACGGGCAATACAAGGAAGAGATAGCTGTCGCCCTCCGGCGGGAGAATTTTTATCGGTGACAAAGCCCCGGATATTTCCACGCGCACCTCATCTGTATCGGCGGCACGAAGCCCATCCATAAGATAGCGGTTGTTAAATCCCATTTCTACGCTGTCACCCTCTATTTTACAGGCAAATTCATCATAAAACTTGCCAACAGAGGTCGAACAGGATATTTTTACCATACTGTCCCTATCGAATATAATGCGGATCGGGCTTCTAAGCCTATCGGAAATCAGCAGTGACGCGCGTTCGATGCTGTCCATAAACTGGCGCCTTGAGATAATAGCAGTGCTGGCGGACATCTGCGGTATGGATTTTTTATAATCGAGGAATTCACCCTCTAAAAGCCTTGATATAATACTGTAGTTGCCGATGGAAAAAACAATATGCCGCGCGCTGACAAGAAGCTTGGCTGTTTCCTCGGCATCATCGGAAAGCATTTTTGATATCTCGGACAGAACCTTTCCGGGGACTACAAACGAAAGCTTTTTGCCATTAGACAGTCTTTCCCGGCGCAGGGCAAGCCTGTAGCCGTCTACCGATACAATCGAAAGGCAGGAATCCGCAAGGTCAAACAGCGAACCCATATGTACAGGCTTTGAATCGGTGGATGCAACCGCAAACAATGTCTGGTCTATCATTGATTTTAATATACCCTGACCGATCTCGACAGCCTCCCCCTGTTCAACGCTGGGAAGCTCCGGGAACTCATCCGCCGGTATACCCAGTATGTTAAATTCCGTAATACCGGAGGTAATACTGGTAAGATAACGGTCACCGACAGATATATTAATTATATTGCCATCCATTTTACGGATCATATCCGCGAACAGCCTGGCGGCAAGTATAATCTCACCCTCGGATTTTATATCCGCGGGTAATTCTGTGGTAATGCCGGCCTCCATGTCATATCCGCAGAGCGTTAAGAGACCGTCCCGCGCTTTAATTTTAATACCCTCAAGCGCCGGGATCGTGCTTTTAGAAGGGATCATGCGCGATACATTCATAACCGCTTCAGACAGAATAGATTTTTCACAGCTGAATACCATAAAATTATTCACTCCCGTTAAATAAATTTTTTTGGCTGATAATATCTAATATATAATAATATATTTTAGTAGTAGTAGTAGGTGCTGTTAAAACGGTTCAAAAATTTAAATTACAGCCTGAAGATCAAAAAAATACAGTGTTTTAGGTTGTTGGATACTTGATGACAAGCAGCATAGTTTGAGTGGGGGATATATTTTTTGATTAAACCTGTTGAAATTTGTTTGTTAAATGTTTAAGGATAGTGGACCGGCTTGTTTAAAAATAAAATACCGGATTAATTCTTTCTTATGTTTTTAAGTATATCTTCAACAATCTCGCGGTAGTGGGCATTCTTTTTAATCTTTCTTTCAACCTCGTGAAGTGCATAAACAATGGTTGAGTGGTCACGGCCGCCGAATTCTTCCCCTATAGCGGATGTTGAAAGCTGTGTAATTTCCCTGACCACGTATGCCGCGATCTGCCTTGCGTTTGAAATATTGGACGAACGCTTGCTTGAGCGGATATCCTCGGGGGGGATGCCGAATGTGCGGCCGATCTCAGCTATAATACGCTCAACTGTAACGGGCACGGGCTGGCTGTCGTTGAGGATATCTTTTATCGCAAACTGCGCGGATTTCATTGACGGCGGCTCGTTATCCATAATAAGCTGGGCATTCATTTTTTTGACTGTGCCCTCAAGCTGCCGGATATCGTTTTTAAGGCGGTTGGCAATATATTCGCAGACCTCCATAGGTATTTCGTAGTTTAACTGTTCAGCCTTGCGCTTTAGGATCGCGATGCGTGTTTCATAATCCGGCGGCTGGATATCCGCAAGCAGGCCCCACTCAAAACGTGTGCGGAGGCGTTCCTCGAGCAGTTTTATTTCTTTTGGCGGCCGGTCGGATGTAATTACAATCTGTTTATTGTTATGGTAGAGGGTGTTGAAGGTATGAAAAAATTCCTCCTGCGTGGAATCCCTGCCGCCGATGAACTGCACATCGTCGAGCATTAGTACATCTGCCTGGCGGTATTTATCGCGGAATTTCTGTGTTGCGGCTTTATTTATAGAATCAATCAGCTCGTTGGTAAAATCCTCGCCGCCTACAGTAACGATATTTAAATTTGGATTTGATTTTTTCATCTCCGAACCGATCGCGAAAAGAAGATGCGTTTTGCCAAGCCCGGAGCTGCCGTAGATAAACAGCGGGTTATAAGCATCGGCGGGATTTGCCGATACCGCAAGCGACGCCGCGTGGGCGAACTTATTTGAGTTTCCCACAACAAAGCTTGAGAAGGTATATTCATCGTCGATACCGCCGGAAGCGGGCGGGCGGGCGTCCTCCGGGGAAGAATCCACTTCACTGAAATCAACATCAACTGAAACGTCAAATCCCATCACATGGGAAAACGCCTCGTTTAGCATGGGGATATATTTTTCATCGAGTATATCTTTTTTAAATTTTGATTTCACCAGCAAAAACGCGGTGGAACCCTCAAATTTGAGAATCTCGATATCCTTTACCCAAAGCGAATATGCAATATCCGAAAGCTGGCCTGCAATACGCTGCTTAACAATATCGAATGCCTGTGTGAGCGAACCCGGCGTATCCATATATAGAACTCCCCCTAACAAGTTATATTCTAACATAAATTAGGAAATGATTCAAGCGTTAACCTATTGACAACAAACAGTATAATAGGATATAATGTTATTTCGTAAGGAAATGAGAAGTTATAACTTAAAATATATGCATGGTTAAAGGAGGGAATTGATTTGAAAAGGACTTACCAGCCCAAAAAGCTCCAGCGTAAAAAAGAGCATGGCTTCCGCAAGAGGATGAAAACCAGAAATGGACGTAAGGTTCTTGCCGCCAGAAGGCTGAAAGGCAGGGCAAGATTAACCCACTAGTTTGCCGGCCACAATGCGGTTGTGGTCTTTTTTTTGCAGAAAGACGGTCAGAAAATGCGCCATACGGTTTCTTTGTGTGAGAATTATTTATTCGGGCGGATGTATCGCCGCGGTAAAAGCGCGGTAACGCCCTGGATTGCTGTGTATTATATGAAAAACCGCCTGACAGAAAACCGGCTGGGGATTACCGCCAGTAAGAAAATTGGCGGCGCGGTGGAGCGCAACCGTGCCCGGCGCATCATTAAGGAAGCCTATCGGCTCACCGAGGCGCAAATCAAATCGGGATATGATATCGTGATCGTAGCAAGGAAAAAGGCCGTTTACGCAAACATGTGGGAGGTTAGGAAAAGCCTTCTGGCAGCACTGCGGGGATTTTCGCTATTGGAAGAATGATGAAAACAATAATGCTCTTTCTAATCAGAATCTACCGGCGGTTTATCTCACCGCTGAAGATGCCCTGCTGCAGGTTTTACCCTACCTGCTCCGAATATGCCTACACGGCGGTTTTGAGGCATGGCGCTCTTAAGGGCGGGTTTCTGGCAATCAGGCGCATAATCAAATGCCACCCGTTCCACCCCGGCGGGATAGACCATGTGCCGCCGAAAACACCCGCGGTGAAGTTTTGATGAAGTATTAATGTGAGGGGACTACAAATCAGATGTATATTTTAGGCACACCCTTGGGATTTGTAATGCGGGGCATTTCAATGGTAATGGGCAGTTACGCGCTTTCACTGTTTGTTTTCACGGTGATAGTGAACCTGTGCCTTATGCCTTTGAATATCAAACAGCAAAAATCCACCTCGAAAATGACTATCCTGCAGCCCGAGATAAAGGAGCTTCAAGAAAAATACAAGGACGATAAGCAAAAACTTCAGGAAGAAACGATGAAGATCTACCAGCGCGAAAAATATAACCCGATGTCGGGTTGTTTTCCGCTTTTGATCCAGATGCCGATACTCTTCGGCATGATCGACGTTATCTACAATCCGCTTAGGCATCTGCTCAACCTGCCGGCGCAGACAATTGAGCTTGCGCAGAACATCCTGGCAAGGCTTGATATAAGCCGGACATACTCCGGCTTCAACGTGCAGCTGGCGATCATCAGCGCCATCAAGGAACAGCCGGAGGCTTTCTCGGCGCTTGGGCCGAACGCGCTTGCATCCATATCCAATCTGAATATGACCCTGTTCGGGATGGATCTTACGGCTGTACCGAGTGTTTCGATGCTCACCGGTATCTTTTCCGGCGGCTGGGATCCTCTGGTGCTGATCCCGATTTTTTCGGGTATCTCGGCGCTTATTATGTCGCTTATCAGCATGAGGAACATGGTATCTGCCCCGAACGGCCCTAACATGAAGGGCATGATGTACATGATGCCGGTGTTCTCGCTGATGATTTCGTTCTCGGTTGCGGGCGGCGTGGGGCTTTACTGGTGCTATTCAAACATCGTGGGGATAGGGCGCACAACAGTGATGAACAAGCTGTATAACCCGAAAGAAATGGCGGAAAAGGCAAAGGCGGAATTTGAGCGCCGCAAGGAAGAAGAGCGCAAGGCACGTATCGAAGCCAGAAAACAGGCTAAAGAAAGCGGTCTTGACGGCAAGGACAAGAAAAAAGGAATGACCGCGAAAGAAATAAACCGCATGAAACTGGCGGAAGCCCGAAAACGCGACGCCGAAAAGTACGGCGAAGAATACGTGGAGGTCACGGATAAAGACCTTGTTTAGGGGGTAAATGAATTGCTAAAAGAAGTAATACAAACCGGAAGAAGTGTAGACACGGCAATTGAAGAAGCCTGCAAAAGCCTCGGGCGGCAGCGTGAGGACTGCGAATTTGAAATAATAGACTTACCCAAGAAAACCCTGTTCGGCCTGAAAACAATCCCCGCGAAAGTGCGGGTGTGGGTGGAAGTACCCGACGAAAAACCCGTGAAAGCGGCATCAACTCTGAAGCCGCAGGTTCAGGAAACCCGCAGACAGCCGCCGCAGATTCGGGAAACACAAATTCGGGAAGCCCGCCCGCAGCAGAAAAGAGAATCAAGGTTCCCCGCAAGAAAAGACCCTCGCCCGCTTGTCAACGAGAAGCAGGAAAAGGTCACAGGTGTGCTTACCGAGAAAGAAAAACTGGCGAAGGAATACATCGCGGGCATTCTGGGCGCGATGAAGCTTGAAAGCGAAATCGAGATCTACCGCGAGGAAAGCGGCATCTGCATCAAGCTGGGCGGCGCGGAAAAAAGCAAGGAGCTTGGCGTGATCATCGGGCACAGGGGGGAAACCCTCGATGCGATACAGTACCTTACCGGGCTGGTGGTCAACCGCCTTGAGGGGGACTATATGCGGATAACCATTGACTGCGGGGATTACCGTGTCAAGCGGCAGGATACGCTCAAGGATCTTGCTATTCGCATTGCCGATCAGGTGAAAAGCACCGACATAAGCAGGACACTCGAGCCGATGAACCCGTTTGAGCGCAGGATTATTCATTCCACAGTGTCTGAAATCGAGGGGGTAAACTCCATATCCGTGGGGGAAGAGCCTAACCGCCGCGTTGTGATAACAACGCCGACAGCCAAACGCCCCACCCCGCGCGGAGGGCGTGAGGGCAGCAGGAGCAGCGACCGCGAGCGCACAGGCACAGGCACAGGCGGATACCGCGGCGGCAGAAGCGGCGGCACAGGTGATTACGAACGCGGTGAGCGCAGTAATTACCGCAACGACCGCCGTGACCGCGACGGATCAAGGGGAAGCAGAAGCGCACCGTCCAGAGGGGGCCGTGACAGCGGAAGCAGAGGCCCGAAGCCACCGCCGCAAATAGCCCCCGATGTGCCGAAGGCAACGCCCGAAGCAGGGTTCGGCGGCGAAAAATTCGGCAAGATAGAGTTGTAAGGAAAATATAAATGGGGCGGTCATTTGCTGACCGCCCCCTCGCAATTGCGCGCATAATGGAACAGCGTGACCTGCGCGATGCCGCCCCACGGCGAAAGATATTTTGGGAAGCCCTTGGGGTAGAGCTGGCTTAGGATGCGTTTGACCCAAACATCCTCGGGGATGCATTGCTCACGCGCGAAACCGTAGAGCAGCACGCAGTCGGAAACCTTTCTGCCAACGCCGTGAATGCGCATCAGCATTTCGCGGGCATCGTCAAGATTTTGGGTGTAGAGCGGTGCAAGCGCAATCTCACCGCTTGAGACTTTCTTCGCCGCGTCGATAACATATTTTGCGCGGAAACCGCATCTCACCGGGGCTAAATCATCCGGTGAAAGTGCGGCAAGTGCCTCGGGTGCGGGGAAAGCGTAATAGCCGCCGCAATCCTCCCCGAAATGCTCGCAAAGCCGGGATACAAGCCCTTTGATCCGCGTGATATTGTTGTGCTGGCTTAGGATGTATGAACAAAGTGTCTCGAACGGTTCCTGCCGCAAAACCCGGATGCCCGGCGCAAAATCAAGAGCCTTGCGCAATGGCGGGTTGCGGTGGAAACGCTTGAACAATTCGCTGTAATCGCGGTCAAGATCGAAGTATCCGCGCCAGATGAGATCAAACTCCTCCTGTGTTGTGCCGTGCAGGGTCAGCGTATCACCGCGCTGTGATATGCGCAGATACCTGCCGTATGCAACGCCCTCCCAGTCGCCGGGGGAAAGTTTTTTCCAGCGAAAGCACTGCCCGCAGTCAAGCGTTAAGTCAAGATTGAAGCTGCGAACGCCCGAAAGCATAAAATCCATAGAAAACCTCCGCAAACCGTGGTATAATCAAATAGAGGTGAATTTCATGAAAGAAAGCATCTATACAATCCCGATAAGCGAAATCTTCGAGCCAAAGCAGGGGTGCCCGCTTTGTACACTCTACAACCAGCTTGAAACCCGCTGGGTGGAATACATCTGCGGCGCCGCGATGATGGAGCCTGATATCCGCGTGGAAACAAACAAAAAGGGGTTCTGCCTAAAGCACCTTGAGATGATGACAGCGCTGCGCAACCGCCTTTCGGTGGCGCTGATTTTGCAGACAAGGCTGGAATATGTGAATGATCATATCGGGAAAGATCATATCCGGCAAAAGCGCGGATGGTTCGGGCGGGTACATGCACACTTAGGGCAGGAGGATTCCTGCGGGTGCTTTGTGTGTTCGCGCATTGACCGCGAGTTTTCGCGCATCGGGAAGAATATCGCGGCGTTTTGGAACCGCGAGGAGGATTTTAAAAAGCTCTACTCCGAGCAGGAGCATCTGTGCCTGCGGCATTACGAGATGCTATGCGCGGCAGGGGACAGCGAGCTGCGCGCGGAGCAAGCCGCAGCGTTCCGGCATGAGTGCAATTTGCTCACGCGCAAGAAGCTTCTTGATGCGAAGAAGAACATTGATGCGTTCTGCAAGCTGTTTGACCACCGCAGCGCAGGCTCCGGCCCCGCGCCGCCGGAGGTTGCATCCGCGATTGAGGCGGCGATTGAGTATCTGACGGGGGATAGCTTCGAGGGGTAGAATGTCAGCGGTTTGCGGCTATAAAATCTTCCACCTCGCGCAGTGCGGGCAGTGACGGCTGTGCGCCCATCCTCGTTACCGAGATAGCCCCGGCGGCGTGTGCAAACCGGATGGCTTCTTCGATATTGTTGGTTTTGAGGTATTCCAGTGTCATTGCGGCGGTAAAGGCATCTCCGGCGGCAGTGGTGTCAACGGGTGCGATTCCCTGATATGCCGGGAAATGCTTTATATTGGCGCCATCGTATAAGTAAGCGCCGTTGCCCCCCGCTTTGATCACAATATATTTTGCCTTTGACCTGCGCATGAGGATTTCAGATGCTTTCTCTGCGGACTGCGAATCCTCTGCCCGGATTCTGCACATAGCGTAGGTTTCTGTTTCGTTGGGGGAAAGTATTTGGGCGCCGGTTATCTCTTCTATCGGGAAATTTTGCGCAGGGCCGGCATCAACAATGAACGGGATACCTTTTTCTTTTGCGGTGCGGCACGCATGGATGACAGTTTCCCTTGGTATTTCAAACTGGATCATCATGGCGTCGTATTCTTTTTCAAATGCCTTTTCAACCTCGGCAGGTGTAAGCTTCATATTGCTTTCGGGATAGACAATGATCCGGTTTTGCCCGTTTTTCTCAAGGATTATAGCGGCAAGGCCGGTGGCGCCTTCTTTTTCGGTCATCAGATAATCGGTGCATATTCCCGCTTCTCTAAGCGCCTTGGCGAGATCAATCCCGAAAGGGTCGCTGCCCACCTTGCCGGAGAAAGCGGTGTTTGCGCACAGCCGCGCTGCCGCGATTGCCTGATTGGCCCCCTTGCCGCCATGGATGTAGCGGTAATAATCATCACATATCATGCTTTCACCGGCAAGCGGAATGCGCTCTGTTCTTAGGCATAAATCCATCATGATGCTGCCTATTACCAAAATGCTGAATGTTTTCACACGACCCCTCCTGTATTTTCTAAGCCCTCTATACTTCCCCCCGGCAAACCATGCCGACTGCTTTGGGGAAAATCACCTGCTCGGCCTCCTGCATGACACGCCGCTGCAAAATCTCGGGGGTATCGCCCGGCAGGACATCCACCGCTTTTTGGAGGATGATCTCGCCGCCGTCGTAAATCTCGTTTACGAAGTGGACAGTCGCGCCGGAAACTTTCACGCCGGATTCCAGCACAGCCCGGTGTACCCGCAGACCGTAAAAGCCCTTGCCGCCGAATGATGGCAGCAGGGACGGATGAACGTTGAGGATTTTCCGCTCATACTGTTTTATTATTCCTCTACCGAGCATCGAAAGATAGCCCCCGAGCGCAACAAGCCCGATACCGCGTGAGGTGAGATTACATAGCATAGCTTGATCAAACGCGCAATTATCAGTAAAATCGCGGGGGCGCAAAACCATAGTCTTGATATTAGCGGCGGCGGCGCGTTCAAGCGCGTAGGCATCGGGTTTTGAGGATATCACAAGCGTTATTCTGCCGGGGGAAAGCTCGCCCCGGCTTTGCGCATCTATCAAAGCCTGCAGGTTTGTCCCCCCGCCGCTGACCAGCACTGCTATATTCATGCCAGGATCAAGCCGTCTGTACACGTTTGCATTTGCATTTGCACACTGCCGATAACAAATGCTGTTTCGCCGCATTCATTGAGGATTCTTACAGCCTCGCCGGCAAGCTGCGGGGGAAGCACCAGCGCCATGCCCACGCCCATGTTGAAGGTGCCGAACATATCGCGCTCGGGTATGCCGCCAAGGGAACGAAGCAGATTGAATACAGGCGGAATTTGCAGCTTGCTCTTCTCGATTACGGCGCAAAGGCCCTGCGGCAGTATGCGCGGGATATTTTCAAAGAACCCGCCGCCTGTAATATGCCCGATGGATTTTACGCTCACAGTATCCAGAAGCCGCAGGATCGGCTTTACATAAATTCTTGTGGGGGTGAGGATTTCCTCGCCCACGGTGCGGCCCAGCTCGCTGATGTATGTATTGAGGCCCGTGCCTGTGTCGTTTAGGATCTTGCGTATAAGCGAAAACCCGTTTGAATGCACCCCCGCGGAAGCAATGCCGACAATTGCATCGCCCGCCCGCACAGTGTTTTTATCGAGTATATTTTCGCGGTCTACAATACCCACGGCGAACCCGCCGATGTCGTAATCATCCTCGGGCATTGTGCCGGGATGCTCGGCGGTCTCGCCGCCAATCAGCGCACATCCTGCTGCTACGCAGCCGTCGGCTATGCCCTTTATAATTTGCTCGATGCGTTCGGGAATGTTCTTGCCGACAGCCAGATAGTCAAGGAAGAACATCGGCGCGGCACCGGTGCAGATAATGTCGTTTACGCACATCGCAACGGCGTCGATCCCGATGGTGCTGTGTTTATCCATCTCCTGCGCGATTCGGATTTTTGTCCCCACGCCGTCAGTGCCGGATACAAGCACAGGCTCTTTGTACCCGGAAAGCCGCGGCATGAACAGCCCGCCAAAGCCGCCGATGCCCTCGAGCACGCCGGGTATTTTTGTGCGCCCGACATGCGGCTTCATCAATTCCACAGCGCGGTAACCGGCCTCAACGTCAACGCCCGCCGCCGCATAGCTTTTTGAATAGCTGTTATCATGCATGATTTGAGCCGCCCTTCTCGCTTAGCTTGCGGACATATTTGCTGACCGGTTTTTCTGCCGGGACAGGTATCGGGTAATTGCCGGTAAAGCACGCGTCGCACAGGGAGCAATCCGCCCCTTTCGAGGCGTTATGCAGGCCTTCGATAGAAAGATAGCCGATACTGTCCGCGCCGAAATGCCGGCGGATCTCATCCTGCGACATCCGGCAGGCAATGAGATTATCGCGGCTTTCGATTTCCACGCCGAAGAAGCACGGATGCAGGAACGGCGGCGCCGCGATACGGATGTGGACTTCCTTTGCGCCCGCCTCGCGCAAGAGCTTTACGATGCGGTCGAAGGTTGTGCCGCGCACAATCGAATCGTCGATAAGCGCCACACGCTTGCCCCGGACAGCCTCATCCACGGTGTTGAGTTTGATTTTCACGGCCTGTTCGCGGCTGCCCACACCCTGCGACTGCTTTTGTATGAAAGTGCGCCCGATGTAGCGGTTTTTGATGAAGCCCACATCGTAGGGGATGCCGGATTCTTTAGAGTAGCCGAGCGCCGCATCCAGCCCTGAATCAGGCACACCGATGACTACATCCGCATCCGCGGGGGATTCCTGCGCTAAGAACCTGCCCGCCTCCTGGCGCGCAAGATGCACGCTTTGCCCCGATATAACGGAATCAGGCCGCGAGAAGTAGATGAACTCAAGCGCACAGAACGCACTGCCCCCGCGGCAATGTGTGCGTATACTGTGTGTGCCGCTTTTGTTTACCAGCACGATTTCCCCCGGCTCTACCTCGCGGTTGAATGAAGCGCCCACGCTGTCGAGCGCGCAGGTTTCCGAGGCAAAGACCGTATCGCCATCCAGCTTGCCCATGCAAAGCGGGCGGAACCCCAGCGGGTCACGCGCGGCAATCATCTTGGTGGACGACATAACGATCAGCGAATAAGCGCCGTGAAGCTCATGCATTGCCGCCTCCACCGCCTTTTCGATCGACGGCGTGCGAAGCCTTGCACGTGTGAGCACATAGCCGATAACCTCGATATCGCTGTCGGAATGGAAGATCGCGCCGTTCATCTCAAGCTCCTCGCGCAGCTCATACGCGTTTGTAAGGCTTCCGTTGAACGCCAGCGCCATCGGGCCTTTTATATGCCGGACAACAAGCGGCTGCGCGTTCGAGCGCGAAAGCCCCTGCTTGCTCGAATACAGCACATGCCCTAGCGCCATGTTGCCGCGCCCGAGCTGTGCTAACCGCTCTTGGTTAAAAACCTCGGGGACAAGCCCGGCATCCCGGAAGTGTTCGATCACGCCGTCGTCGTTAACGGCGATGCCGCAGCTTTCCTGCCCGCGGTGCTGGAGCGCGTAAAGCGCATAAAAAGTCTGCAAAACAACATCGCTTTGGGGCTTTGAGCAGATTCCGAATACGCCGCATTCTTCTTTTAGCATATGTATCCCCCCCTACCCCAGCACCAATTGCGCAAGCTGTATCGGCGCGATTTGCACGCCATCCTTATACACCCGCATGTTGCCCGCCGAAAGCTCGTCTATCAGCGCGATTTCGCCGCCTATGCGCCCGAACTCCAGCTTGATATCGTATAGCTCCATGCCTTTTGCCCTAAGCTCGTTGCTGATAATCCCGGAGATTTTCTGCGTGAGTTTTTTGAGGATCTCATATTCATCGGCGGTGAGCAGGCCGAGTACGGCAAGAGTGTCCCGGGTGATGAGGGGATCGCCGCGCACATCGTCTTTTAAGGTGACTTCTACAAGTGCCTTGAGGGCTTGTCCCTCCTGCGCGTAAATGCCGTAGCGGCGCATGAAGCTGCCCGTTGCGCGGTAGCGGCAGATCACTTCAAGCCCGCGCCCGAATATTTCGGCGGGATGCACGGTCATCGAGGTGTTTTCAAGATCACAGCTTATGTAGTGCGTGGGGATTCCCGCCGCCGCGATACTGCGGAAAAAATAATCGGAAAGGCGGAGGTTTGAGTTCCCCATGCCGTCAACCGAAGCGCCGACGGTGTTGCCGCCGGGGTCGGGCCTGCCGTCCTCGCCCACGGTGGCGCAGTCTTTGAATTTGAGCAGGATCGTGCCATCCGGCAGCTCCCAAACGGATTTGGTTTTGCCCTCGTAGAGATGTTTCATACTTAACCCCCAAAAATAGGGGCGACCAGCCGGCCGCCCGAAAAATCCAGTTTGCCTAGTTAACCAGCTCTTTGATGGATGCGGCTAACCCGCCCAGCGATTGCAGCTCGCTGGGGATGATAATTTTGGTTGCCTGACCGTCCGCCACCTTTTCCATCGTCTCGAAGCTTTTGATCGTCAGCACTTCTTTCGTTGCGCCCGCTTCCTTGATCATCTTGATGCCCTCGGCGGTGGCCTTCTGCACGAGGATGATCCCCTCGGATTCACCCTGCGCACGGCGGATGCGGGCTTCCTTATCGGCTTCGGCAAGCAGGATAGCGGCTTGCTTTTCCGCTTCGGCGCGAAGTATCTGGGATTCCCGCTGGCCTTCTGCCACGAGGATGGCGCTGCGCTTTTCGCCCTCGGCGCGCAGGATGGATTCGCGGCGCTCGCGCTCGGCCTTCATCTGTTTTTCCATCGCATCCTGAATCTCACGCGGGGGCAGGATGTTTTTAAGCTCCACACGGTTGACCTTGATGCCCCACTTATCGGTAGCGGTATCAAGCGTGGCGGTGATCTTCGTGTTGATGATATCGCGCGAGGTTAGCGTATGGTCGAGATCCATATCGCCGACGATGTTGCGCAGGGTGGTTGCGGTGAGGTTCTCGATCGCTGAAACCGGGCGCTCAACGCCGTAGGCATACAGCTTGGCGTCGATAACCTGGAAGAAAACAACAGTGTCGATCTGGATGATAACGTTATCACGAGTGATAACCGGCTGGGGCTTGAAATCCGTGACCTGCTCTTTGATTGATATGCGCTTTGCGATGCGGTCGATCATCGGGATCTTCATGTGCAGCCCTGCGTTCCATGTGGTTAAGTAAATGCCCAGGCGTTCGACAACAAAGACAGTTCCCTGCGGCACGATGCGTATGTTCGTTGAAACAAGCGCCAGTATCGCAATGAGAATCAGGCCGACAAGAACAGCTTCCATGCGGTTACCTCCCTAATCTTCCATTATTGGCTCGACGATGAGCTTCACGCCCTCGATTTCGAGCACGGTTATTTTTTGGCCTTCGTGAAGGCGGATCGAATTGTTATTGGTCCTGGCGGACCAGCTAAGACCGTTTGCGTTCACGCGCCCGGTCCCCGCAAGGTTATCCACGGTTTCGGTTACAACGCCGGGCATCCCGATAACGCGATCGGCATTTGTGGGCAGCCTTTTTACTTTGATTTTGTTTACAAGCAGCGGCCGCGCGAAAATCAAAAACGCGGCGGAAACAAGCAGGAATATCCAGAGCTGTGCCGCAAAAGGGGCATGGAACAGCCCCGCGAACGCGGCGCCCAAGGAGCCCGCCACAAACCAGATGCATACAAGCTGCAATGACGCGCTTTCGATAACAAAGAATACCGCGGCGGCAAACAGCCACACAGCAAGCGCCGTTAAGCCCGTCATTTCCAAAAAAACCACCGCCTTTCACTATGGCTGTATATGATGGTATTATAGCATAGATTGCGGGAGATTTCAATTGCCAATTCTTTCGTACTGAACGCCGTTCGGGGTATCCTTTAACACGATGCCGCGTTCAAGAAGCGCATCGCGGATAGCGTCAGCGCGGGCGAAGTCGCGGTTTTTACGCGCGGCCTGGCGCTCGTCTATCAAGGCTTGGATACCCGCATCAACAGCGGTATCGCCGCTGTCTTTCACGAATATGAGAATGCCCAGCACATCGCACAGGGTATCGAACAGGGCGGTCGCGGCGTCAACATCGGATACAGTTTTGGTCTGCGCGAAGTGGATGTTCAAATCGCGCACTAGGTCAAACACAGTTGCGATGGCATCCGCGGTGTTGAGGTCGTCGTCCATCGCGGCTTCAAACTGCGCCCGTCCGGCGTTCAGCGCCGCTATGAACTCCGGGGGTGAATGATCGGCTTCGGATTCACCCGCGGTTTGCCTGATAAAATCGAGGCTGCGCCTGCATGTGCGGATGCGCTCGAGTGCGGCTTTGCTCTGCTCAAGCACCTCAATACTATAGGTCATCGGGCTTCTGTAGTGCGCGGAAAGCATCAGCAGCTTGATCGGCCCGTAACCGTATTTCTCCGCGACCTCGCGCACGGTAAAGAAATTGCCGAGCGATTTGGACATCTTGCTTTTATCCATGTTGATCATCCCGTTATGCATCCAATACCTCGCATAAGGCGATGAGCCGGAGCATTCGCTCTGGGCGATTTCGTTTTCGTGGTGGGGGAAGATCAGATCCTGCCCGCCCGCGTGGATGTCGATGGCTTCACCCATATACTTGCGCGTCATGGCGGAGCATTCGATGTGCCACCCCGGCCTGCCATTGCCCCAGGGGGAAGGCCAGCTTGGCTCGCCCGGCTTCGCGGATTTCCACAAAGCAAAGTCCAGGGCATCCTCTTTCTGCTCACCGATGCTGATGCGCGCACCGGATTCCAGCTCATCCAGCGGCTGGCGTGAAAGCTTGCCGTAGCCCTCGAATTTGCGCGCGCGGAAATAAACATCCCCGCCGGCCTCGTAGGCAAAACCCTTGGCGGTCAGATCCTCTACAATAGAGATGATCTCGTCGATCGTTTCGGTGGCCTTGGGCACGACCGTGGGCGGCCATGCGCCAAGGCCCTGCGCATCAATCTCACATTCGCGGATGTAGCGCCCGGCAAATTCGGCGGCGGTTATGCCCTCTTCATTTGCACGCGCGATGATCCTGTCGTCGATATCGGTGAAGTTCTGCGCGTGGGTTACCTCATATCCTTTGTATTCAAGGTAACGGCGCAGGGTATCGAACACGCAGATTGGCCGCGCATTGCCGATGTGGATGTAGTTGTAGACTGTCGGCCCGCATACATATAGCAGGACCTTGCCCTCGCTGATGGGGATGAACTCTTGTTTTTCCTGTGCCAGTGTGTTGTAGATACGCATTATCTAACCTCCCAATTGCGCTACCTTGCGTTTTAGCTCACTGATCTCGCGGGACATTGCTTTCATTTCCTGTGCCACGGGGTCGGGGATATGGACATGGTCGAGCGGCCGGGGTATCCGCTTGCCGTTGATGCGCACAACGCGGGCGGGCATCCCCACAAGCGTGGAGTTTGGCGGTGCGGGTTTTAACACCACGGCATTCGATGCAACCTTCACGTTGTCACCGATTTTAAACGGCCCGAGGATTTTAGCCCCGCTGCCCACGGTTACGTTTTTGCCCAAGGTGGGATGCCGTTTGCCTGTATCATTGCCTGTGCCGCCGAGCGTTACGCCCTGATAGAGGGTGCAGCTATCGCCCACAACGGCGGTTTCGCCGATGACCACGCCCGAGCCGTGGTCGATGAGTACACCCCTGCCGATCCTGGCCCCGGGGTGAATTTCTATCCCGGTGAGGAAGCGCGAGAACTGCGAGAGCATCCGCGCGGGAAAGAACGCCTTTCTTTTATAGAGCCAGTGGGCGGGGCGGTGCAGCATAATCGCGTGGAAGCCGGGGTATAAGAGGGCGACCTCCAGCGCCGAACGCGCGGCGGGGTCGCGCTCACGAAGAGCGTCTATTTCGGTTTTGATTGTGTTAAACATGCTATGTATTCTCCTTCGGGACAGTTATTCCTAACAGTATATGCTACATATCGCGGAACAGATTGCGGTTTCTTACGCAGTAGTTGATGCCGCTGAAGACAGTGAGCAGCATCATAGCGATGAATAATCCGTCGAACAAGGCTTGAATTAATCCGGTCACAGGGACGGGGGCGGAATTTAAAATCAGCACATGAAACAAAAGCGCAAAACAGATCCAAACCATCTGGGAAACCGTTTTAAGCTTGCCCCATTTGTCGGCGGCGATGATAATGCCTTTTTCAGCCGCCACAAGCCGGATTGAAGTAACGATAAACTCGCGGCTGATAATGATAACCAAACAGACAATATAGATCGGTGTCATACGGCTGATTATCACAACGAACGCGGCAATGGTCAGAAGCTTGTCGGCGAGAGGGTCCATCAGCTTGCCGAAATCCGTGACAAGATTATATTTGCGGGCGAGATATCCGTCCAGTGCATCTGTGATGCTTGCCAGCGCAAATGTAAAGAACGCCGCGAGATAGCCGCCCGTATAGTAGAACAGCAAAAACAGCGGGATCATCAACACACGCAGAACTGTCAGCTTGTTCGGCAGGTTCATTGCGTTACCAGCTTTCCTATCAAATCGTAATCCATGCTTTCGGTGATGCGCACATCCACGTAATCGCCGATCTGGATTTTATCTTTTGCGGTGAAGAACACCTTGCCGTCGATATCCGGCGCATCCATCACACTGCGGCCAAACCAGCTTTCGGCGTAGCGGTCGAAGCCCTCGCACACCACGGTTATAGCTTTGCCGATCATCGCGGCGTTATGCTGTGCGCTGATCTCCATCTGTATCTCCATGATTATCTCGGCGCGGCGGCTTGCGGTATCAGGGTCAATTTGCATGGGCATAGCATACGCCGGGGTATCCTCCTCACGGGAAAAGGCAAAACAGCCAAGCCGCTCGAAGCGCACCTCGCGAACGAAATCGCAAAGCTCCTCAAACTCGGCGTCACTTTCCCCGGGAAATCCTGTGATAAGCGTGGTGCGCAGTGTGATACCGGGGATTTTAACGCGGATCTTTTCGATGAGGCTTCGCAGGGCTTGCGCGTTGCCGCGGCGGTTCATTGCGCGCAGGATGCGTTCGTGTACGTGCTGTATGGGCAAATCCATGTACTTGACGATCTTATCCTCCCGCGCCATAACATCCAGAAGCTCATCCGTAACCCGCTCGGGGTAGCAGTACAGCACGCGTATCCAGCGCAGTTTTTCGATGCGGCACAACCGCTGTAATAATTCAGGCAGTCTATACTCGCCGTAAAGATCATCGCCATAGCGCGTGGTGTCCTGCGCGATCAGGCACAGCTCTGTCACGCCGTGTTCGGCGAGATGCTCCGCCTCGGCGATAACACTTTCCATCTCGCGGCTGCGAAAGCGCCCGCGGATCATCGGGATCGCGCAATAGCTGCATTTGTTGTCACAGCCGTCAGCGATTTTCAGGTAGGCGTAGAACGGCAGGTTAGAAATGATCCGCTGCCCGCCGGTATCCAGCGCAAGGTTTTCTTTTTCGCCGAAGCCGGTGGTTTCCACGCCGGATTCAAGCGCATCCGCAATCGCCTGTACGATATCGGCGTTAGAGCCGATGCCGAGGATAACATCCAGCTCGGGTATCTCGCGGCGGACTTCCTCGCGGTAACGCTCGGCAAGGCAGCCGGTTACGCATAAAACCTTGATCCTGCCCTCCTGCTTGAGCGTTACAAATTCCATGATGTTGTCGATGCTTTCCTGCTTGGCGCTTTCGATAAAACCGCAGGTGTTGATGATGACCGCATCGCAGAGGCCCGCGTCGGGGCAAAGCTCAAACCCGGCATCCCGGAGAAGCCATAGCATATGCTCGGCATCCACCTGATTCTTCGAGCATCCAAGCGATACCATGCCTATGCGGATGTTGTTATAATTATCCATCGTTATACTCCGCGTAATAATTTTCGTCTTCGAGCAGATTTTCCAGCACAGCGCGGATATCCGCGTATTTAAATCCTTTTCGCATCAATGCCGCGATGAGTTTCTTTTGGCCGTCTGCGCCTGACATATGCCGCATATAGCGTTTTAGGATTATATTCGCGATCATCGGCTGCGGGTCGGTGTGTTCGTGTTCTTCCAATGCCTCGTCTACAGTGTCCGCGCTGATTCCTTTCCGGCGCAGTAATTGCTTTGTGCGTGAAAGGGAATACCCCTTGAGGCTCATGCAATCGGCGGCATAGCGGCGGGCATAGTCAAGATCGTCGAGAAGCCCAAGCTCGCGCATCCGCAAAATGGCGTTCCAAGCGGCTTCTTCGTCATCTGTAAAGGCGCAGAGCTTGTCATACAAACCGCGCTCGGTATAAGAGCGCACGGATAGGAGCGAAAGCGCTTTTTCGTTGACGGATGGCTTGGGCTTGCGCATTATTCCTCCACCGCGATATCAACCGAAACCGCGGGCGTGATGGGCGCCGGGGTTTTATCGAAGCGGCTTTTTTTCTTACTGCTCATGTTGAGCTTATCCTTGTTATCCATAACCTCGCGGGCGATCGCCTCCGCGAAAGCGGGGTTCTCGCGCATATATAGCTTGACATTGTCGCGGCCCTGGCCAAGCCGGGTTTCGCCGTGGGAAAACCACGCGCCGGATTTCTGGATGATCTCAAGCTGCACTGCCATGTCGAGGATCTCGCCCTCGCGGGAGATTCCCAGCCCGTACATAATATCGAACTCCGCTTCCTTGAACGGCGGCGCCACTTTGTTTTTCACAACCTTAACGCGGGTGCGGTTGCCCACGATGTCGGTGCCGATTTTAAGCTGTTCACTGCGGCGCACGTCGAGCCGCACGGAGGAATAGAACTTGAGCGCCCTGCCGCCCGGCGTTGTCTCGGGGTTGCCATAGGAAACGCCGATCTTCTCGCGCAGCTGGTTGATGAAGATGACCATGCAGTTTGATTTTGAGATCGCGCCCGTGAGCTTGCGCAGTGCCTGGCTCATCAGCCGGGCCTGCACGCCCACGTGGGAATCGCCCATCTCGCCCTCGATCTCAGCCTTGGTGACCATCGCGGCGACAGAATCCACCACCACAACATCCACCGCCGCGGAACGCACAAGCGCCTCGCATATTTCCAGCGCCTGTTCGCCGGTATCCGGCTGGGACACAAGCAGGGAATCAATGTTCACGCCCAGTGCCTTGGCGTACACAGGGTCAAGCGCGTGTTCAACGTCAATGAACACGGCCTCGCCGCCGTTTTTCTGCGCCTGTGCAACAACATGCAGGGCAACGGTGGTTTTGCCCGAGCTTTCAGGGCCGTATATTTCGATAATCCTGCCGCGCGGCAGCCCGCCGATGCCCAGCGCCATATCCAGCGAAAGCGAGCCCGTGGAGATAGCCTCCACGTTCATGACGGTGTTCGCGCCAAGCTTCATTACCGCCCCCTTGCCAAACTGCCTTTCGATCTGTGCAAGTGCGGTATCCAGCGCTTTCTGGCGGCTGTCCTTTTCGGGGGGCTTGGTTTTCTCGGTCATGATATATGTACCTCCGGTTTGAAATACGAAAATATGATCCGGTATATTATACCCAAATTATACCCAAATGCCCGGCTTTTGGCAAGCTGTTGACAACGTCGCGGTCACTCGTGAGCGCTTTCGCCGCCGCCCTGCTCGCTTTCAATTTTTGCAAGGCGTTCGCGTTCGGCTTGCGGCAGACGCAGATAAACCGGCTGGAGCGTGTCTGAATCCACAAGATTATCCTGCTCGGCAAGCTCCCTGCCCGCCACACAGACACTCCCCGCGCGCTGATGCAGCAGCGTGGAGGGCGCTATTTCCACGTGGAAGCCCTTTTCGGCAAAAGCATCGCGGCAGAGCGCGGCGCCGTCGCCCACGAGGACAATCGGCTTGCCCGAAAAAGGCAGGAGCATGTCGAGCAGCTGATCTATCGGGATTGCCATATCATCACACAGCCGCGCCAGGCTTTCAGAGCCTCCGCCCTCGCTGTAAAACGCCGCGGTGTAGACCTGACTTGCGCGGGCATCCATCACGGGGACGATATAGCCGCTCACACCCTGCATGTTCAGTGCCAGCGCATACAGAGTTGAAACGGGGGCGCACGGTTTCTTGAGCGCCAGCGCCATCCCCTTTACCGCGCCCACGCCGATGCGCAGGCCCGTGAACGAACCCGGCCCGCATGAAACCGCGAACAGATCCGTTTCCTCGATTTTCCGACCCATGCTCTCAAGCAGGGCATCCACCATCGGAAGGATCGTTTGGGAATGGGTAATCTCCGCGTTGAGGAAAAACTCGCCGCGAAGAACGCCTTCCTCCATCCACGCGCAGGAAGTGGCGCGTGAGGATGTATCAAGCGCGAGAATATTCATGCAAGCACCTCCGTAGATTACATACTTTCGGGCGCGGAAACCTTCAGCAGGGAAAGCAGGGCGGCAAGGACTGTCCGCGTTGCCATGCACAGCCCCGCGCGGGCGCGGCGGAGGTGTCTATCCTCCACCATAACGTGGCAGTTGGTGTAAAACTTATGGAACAGCGTGGCGGTGTCGATGGCGCAGCGGGTAAGGCACGCGGTGTCGTAACGCGCGGCGGCGCCGGCAATCACGCCCGAAAGCCCCGCCAGCAGCCGGATCAGCCCGGTTTCGTCCGGGGTTTTCAGAAGATCATACTCCTCCCGCGTGATATTTGCAAAATCAATATTCTCGGCAATTAGCTTTTTCTCGATGCTGCAAATCCTTGCGTGGGCATATTGAACATAGTAGACGGGGTTTTGCGAATCCTCGCGGACGGCTAGATCCAAGTCGAAATCCATAGCCGCGCCGATTTCGCGCATGTTGAAGAAGAACCTTGCCGCATCCACGGAAACGATGTCAAGCAAGTCTGAGAGCGTTACCGAACGGCCGGAGCGCTTGCTCATGCGGTAGGGCTCGCCATCCTTCATCAGGCGCACATGCTGGAAGATTATGATATCCAGCGCATCGCCCGATAGCCCCACGGCATCCATCGCGGCCTCCTTCGCGCCACCTGCCCGTGGTGATCAGCACCCCAGAGGTTGATCACGGGT
>Ga0099364_10003482_pt1 | contig 24424 bp, 16 predicted proteins | sample TergutTh196P3_FD_73070 | JGI IMG/M metagenome (GOLD analysis project Ga0099364, IMG submission 73070) | Microcerotermes parvus P3 segment gut microbial communities from Pointe-Noire, Republic of the Congo - Th196 P3 | ecosystem: Host-associated > Arthropoda: Insects > Digestive system > Gut ...
AACGTGCCATTCAGTTGAAAAACAACGAGGTATAAATAGGTTTGGTTTTGTTATTACAACACCGAGGCGTTGCATAGCCGCCCGGCGTATGTTATGATTCATGCAGAGGAAATGCATGAGAGGCCGGAGGTGCAGCATATGCGCAGATTCAACGTGACGGGGCTTTGTGTGCCAGAAGAAGACTACATGGTTGACATCAGCGGAAAGATAGCCCAAATCAGGAAACTGGTGGACGACCGCTGTTACTTCACGATCAACCGCGCAAGGCAATACGGGAAGACCACAACTTTGGCATGTCTTGAAAGAGCGTTGCAGGACGATTACCTGGTCTTGTCCATAAGCTTTCAGGTGATTGGCGATAAGGCTTTTGAATCGGAAGCAAATTTCTGCCGGGCATTCTTACAGCTGCTGCACAAAGCGCTGGAATTCACGGACGCTGCCGACGAGTACAAAGAGAACTGGCTTGGCTTAAATGTCACAGCAATCGAGGAACTGGGCAGACACATTACGAAAATGTGCAAACCCCCGTCCGAGGGCACGGGCATAAAAGTCGTGCTTATGATAGACGAGGTTGACAAGACGAGCAACAACCGCGTTTTCCTCCATTTTCTCGGAATGCTCCGGCAGAAATTCCTAGACCGTAAGAACAGGAGGGACCACACATTCCACAGCGTCATCCTTGCGGGCGTCTACGATATAAAGAACATCAAGCTGAAGATGGCAAGCGAGGGTACATACACCCCGTCGCAGACAGAGGATAAGATATATAACTCGCCGTGGAACATAGCGGTGGCTTTCGATATAGATATGTCATTTAACCACGCCGAGATAGCCACTATGCTTGCGGAATATGAATCAGACCATAACAGCGGAATGGATATTCCGGCGGTTTCAGAGGAGATATACAGCTATACAAGCGGATATCCGTTTTTGGTTACAAGAATCTGTCAATGCATCGATGAGGAGCTTGACAGCAACTGGACTGCCGCCGGTGTACGGGACGCGGTTCAGATGATTATCTATGAAAACAATACGCTGTTTGACGATATGTCAAAAAATCTGGAAAACAACAAGGGTTTGTACGAATATCTTTACAACTTGCTGTACTTAGGCAGGGAAACCGGGTTTAATTACGACAACCCGGTTATTAACCTCGGATTTATGTACGGTTTCCTAAAAAAGAACAAAAACAACAAAGCAGTCATCGCAAATAAGATATTTGAAATCCGTATGCATAACTATTTCCTCTCAAAGGAGGCCACTTCCATAAAGCGGAGTACGGGGGTTTTGCAGAGCGATATAGTCAAAGACGGGCGGTTCGACATGGAACTGTGTTTGCGTAAATTCGCGGATCACTACGCCGAAATCTGGAGCGAACGTGACGCGGATTTCATCGAACGCGAAGGTCGGCTGCTCTTTCTTTCATACCTGAGGCCTCTGGTCAACGGTCATGGGTTCTACCATATAGAGAGCCAATTCGCGGACTTCCGCCGTATGGATTTGATAGTTGATTACGGACGCGAGCAGTTCATTGTAGAACTGAAACTGTGGCGAGGCGAGGCAAGCCATGAGAAGGCGTATGAGCAGCTTTGCGGCTATATGGGGAGCAAGGGCGCACAAGAAGGCTATCTGCTGACGTTTGATTTCCGCAAAGGCATCAACAGACGGCCTTACGCAAAATGGGTCGAACTTGACGAGTTAAGGATATTTGACGTGGTCGTGTAACTACGTTTCTCTGACAACTCTACATAAAGCTAAAAGCATAATCCGGTTCGGATTTGGCGTTAATTGGTCTACCGGGAATAAGTCAAGCCCGCGACAAAAAACTCGTGTCGCGGGCTTGACTTATGAATCTTTATACCTTTGTTTCTCCGCCGTTACATGGCATCTCGCCTAACGGCTTAAATCAAATAACTTCATGAGCTATTGCTTTCGTTGTGGGGAGGCACCGTTCATGAAGTTTTGTGTTTTTTACGACACAGAGGGAAATTGGTTGTAAAAAATCATAATTGTATAAGAAAAAGGCTGTATAGTACAAGGAAATGCTATTGTGCCTGTTATATACTTTAAACAGAAGCGTTCCGACATAACAGTCGGGGCATAAGAGAAGGGCGGCGGCAGGGTTCGCCACCCTCCCTGAATAATATTAGGAGGAAATATAAAATGAGAAGAAAGCAATGGCTAGCCTTGGCCTTGGCGCTGATAATGTGCTTGGGCATCCTCGCGGGCTGCGGCGGTTCGGAAGACCCGGCACCCACAGACCCTGCGCCTACGCCCGCAGATCCGGCACCCACAGACCCTGCTCCGGCACCCACCCCCGCCCCTGCCGGTGAAATTGTAGAGATCACATTGGCATACTGGGCAAACGCCGCCGAGGAGGCAAACTTCCAAGCGATGACAGCAGGCATCGAAAGCGTATACCCGAACATCAGGGTAATCCACCAGATTTATCCTTCCAGCTCCGAATTTTGGGCTGCCGTACCCGTAGCCCTTTTGGGCGGCAGCGGGCCGGACATCATAGGTTTTTCCGATGAAGGTAATGCGGAATACATGGCAAACGGCCAACTTGCGCCGCTGGAAAGCCTGTTTGACATGGTCGGATTTGACAAGGCAAAATTCCTGCCATCCCTTTGGAACGGCTGGACCTATGACGGCCACATATACGGAGTGCCCTATGACACCTCCACCTCGATGATCTCCATCAACAAGGCAATGATGGATGCCGCCGGACTCAGCGGTACGCCGGAGACGATGGATGACCTTCTCGAATGGGCGAAAGCGATGACCAACGCCGACACCGCTGGCATCGGCATCTGGCTCATGGAGTTCCATCTCTCACAATTCGTTCATGCTTTCGGCGGCGGTTGGGGTAACGGACGTACCATCAACACGCCCGAGAACGCCAGAGGCCTCCAGTTCGTGGTCGATTTGTTTAACACACATAACGTAGCCACCACGCCGCAAGAAGTCGGTGCCGCATGGGACGGAGAAGCCTTCTCTAGGGGAGATGCCGCAATGTCAACCGGCGGCCCATGGTATGTCGGTTTCTTGGCTGATGCCGCTCCCGACCTCGAGTTCATAGCCGTCCCGATCCCCTACGGGACAAGATACGCGCAAAGCGCCTATTCCCACGGTTTCTCCATCACGGCGCAGTCGAATTATCCGGTAGAGGCCATGCAGGCCATTGACTACATGACCCGCGATGAAGTCCAGATCAGTGCCATCGATGCTGTGGGCTACTGCCCCGCCGTAGAGTCGCTGATCCCGCAGTATGTTGACTCGATGCCGCTGTTGAGGCCAATTTACGATAACTTGGCATCCAACGGTGTCCCCTTCGCATATCCGGTTCAGACGGCGGAGTTTAACGCAGAACTCTGCGCGGGAATGGAGCAGATAGTCTTCGATCCGGGATCGGGGCTTACCTTAGAGGCTCTGCTTGCAACCCTACAAGAAAAATACGGAGCCTAACGGCTTTAGGGTCTATGGGGGGCTCTCACCCCTCATAGACATTTTTAGTGTCAAATTGCGTAATGATAGTTATTTATGCAATTTGACACTAGGTTGTGCATTTTGTTCCCCTCCGTGTATAATGTGGCAAAAATGCTGTGCGCTTCGGAGGTATGAATATGAGACGCCGATTCAAAGCTTTGGGTATTTACCGAAAGCTGCTTATCACACACGCGGCAATCGCGGCGGTGTTTATCCTGAGCTTCGCCATTCTGCTGAGTTCCGTCTACGCTTCCCTGATAGCCCGGGAGAACCAAGCTGCGGTTCGTTCCGTCAATCGCCATATTGCCCAGAATGTTGACACGTTTTTTTACAGCCTCATCAAACTTTCAGAGGCGCCCTATTATTCCCGCATCGTTCGCGCCGCAATGGAGAGCGGTGATGCGGATTTCGCAGGGCCATCCAACATTAACGATGCCACGACCGCCCTTTTCGTCCAGATGTTCCTGTCTAACAACAACATCGACTCCATCTACCTGTCCTCTGAAAAACTCAGGCGCGATTTCAGCCGGGGCTACGACAGCAACTATGTATACGACCTCCGCTCCGAGCCTTGGTATCAGGATATTTATGACGCAAGGGGAGTAGTAAAGGTCATCGGCCCCCACCCCAAATATATTAACAGGGAAGATTCCGCTTTGGTAATTTCCGTTGCGAGAAGTATTGTCAAGCCTTTTTCTCTTGAACATCTGGGTATGCTTGCCGTCAACATCCGGCCGGACGCGTTGGACTCCGTGTTCCGTCAAGCGCCCGGCGGCGTAGGGAGCAACATCTATCTGATTGACCCATACGGGATTATCGCATACAGCGGGGAGCGTTCCGATATTGGCCGCCCGTTTGCGGGTATGTTTCCCCACGGCACAGAAATCGTCGATGGCGGCAAGGTAAAGATTGGCGGCACAACGTATTTGATCGACGAAGACAACTTCTGTCGGACCGGGTTTACCGTGTTCAGCCTGACACCGATGTCACAGATATACCGGGGGCTGTCCGTAGTAGTGCTGCTATGCGCCTTGATAGGGTTTGCGTTGATGTTGCTGAGTTGTTATACGGCCTTTCGCATTTCAAAAACCATTACGGGAGCTCTGCTGCGCCTCAGCGAGGGGATCGCACGCATAGACGCGGGGGATATTGACATCCGTATGCTGCCCGAAAGCGCTGACGAGATAGGGGAGTTGACGGTGACGTTCAACCTGATGCTAGACAGCATCCAGTCATTGATGGCAAATATGCTGGATAATCAGGAAAAAAAGCATAAGGCGGAAATGCTGGCACTGCAGTCGCAGATTAAGCCGCATTTCATCTACAATTCCCTGAATGTTATCAAATCCATGGCTGAACTGCAAGGGAGCGACGGGATAGCGGATGCCCTCTCCGAACTCTCCGGCATCTTTGTTTATTGTTCCCAAGCCGGGGAGGAGGTGCCCCTGCACGATGAGCTGCGGTTTACGGAGCGGTATCTCTCCATCATGCGCCTGCGTTATTTCAATCGCTTTTCGGCGGAGGTCAAGACTGAACCGGGTACGGAAAACTGCCGCGTGCTGCGATTCCTGTTCCAACCTTTTATCGAAAACGCCATCCTTCACGGTTTTAGAAAACAAGACAGCACTGACAACAAAATTGAACTCCATATCCGGCGTGAGGGAGATGGGTTGATTGCCCTCATTCAGGACAATGGCGAGGGAATTGCCAATGCGGCTTTGCTGAAAAGCATAAACGAGGGAAACATTGATGGGCTAAACTCTATCGGAATGGCAAATGTCATCGAGCGGATCGCAATGCGCTACGGAAAGCCTTATGGTGTCCGAATCGAGAGCAGCCCCGGCAAAGGTGTCGCCGTCACGCTGCGACTCCCGGTTCTCACAGAAGCCGAATAGAGGTGAATTATGAAAATCCTCATCGCTGACGACGAATCGCTGATGCGGGTCAACTTAAAAACAATGCTTTCCGTTGGAGGGTATTCGGAACATTCCGTTTTTGAGGCGAAAGATGGGCTTCAGGCGTTAAATCTGATCGAGCGCGTACACCCGGATATTGTCTTTCTGGATATCCGAATGCCGGGGATGGATGGCCTCAGTGTGCTTGAGCGCGCACGGGAAGCAGGCGTTTCATCGAAGATAGTCATGCTCAGCAGCTACAACGAGTTTGACATGGTCAGGCAGGCGTTGCGTCAGGGTGCGGATGACTATATCCACAAGCCGTCGCTGACTCAAGATGAACTGATGGGTATCGTCGAGGGGATGGGAAACGCGGCGCGGCATGGCAAGGGAATCAAACAAACGATGCAGTCGCAGGGCATTACTCTTACTCGCCGCCATGTGATGAAAAGCATCCTCCTTGGTGAGGTTTTGGCGGAGGACATGGACGAACTGCTGACCCGCTACTTTCCCGAGTTATGCGGGAGCGGGTCGATTTGCCTAGCTATGGAAGTAAAGGACTATACGGCCACCCGATCCAGATATAATGGCGATGGGAGCAGGCGGTGGCTGGTTTCGTTGGCAAACCTCCTAACTGAGACATTCAGCGGAGAACAGCCGTGGGTGTTTACAGAGGTACTTGAAAACAAATATGCGTTGGTTTTCCGGTCGGAAATGGTAAGCGAAAGCGCCAACAATGCGTGGGTCACGGGGTTGGCTTCACGGGCACACACAAACCTGAAACAGTTCTTGAACGCGCAGCCGCGTTTTGGGGCGAGCAGGCGGCGTAAACTGAGTGAATTACCGCAGATGTTCGCCGAAGCGAGCGGTGCATTGGAAGGCGGATACTTCCGGCCCAACGAAATTTTGTTCTGTGTCCGAAACTATATTCCGGGCACAGTGGGATATCAGCATATATTAGGGGATATTGCGGACCGTTTGAAGTCGGATGTGATCAAATCCGATTTTGACGGGGTACTCTCGGCGCTCGAAGACCTCAGCTCAGCCGCGCCCAAACTCAGCGCAGAGGGCTTGTTCAGCCGCCGCGAAGCCGTAGCGCAGTTCGGCCCGCCTTATTTCGAACTGTTGGAACGCTGGGACGAAGCCGGGCTCGACCGGAACAGCCCCGCGTTCCTGTCTTTTGAGAAACTGTCCTCTTTTGAAACATTCCAGATGTTGATCGACAGCTTTCGTGGTATGTTGCTGGCGGTTAAGGAAAAGGCCGTGAGCCCTGTGTTCCCAAAGCGGGGGGGAACGATGTCGAGAGCACTGGACTATATCCACAAAAACCTTGATAAAGACATATCTTTGGAGTCGGTCGCGACACATATCGGATTGAGCAGCGGCCACTTCAGCCGCAGTTTTAAAAAAAGCGTCGGGCTCACTTTCTCCGCTTATCTGCAGAGCCGCCGAGTAGAAAGAGCCGCCGACCTCCTGAAGGGGACGGAGTTGAAAATTTATGAAATTTCAAAGCGGGTCGGTTACAACAATGTAGAATATTTCAACCGCGTCTTTCTTAAGCTGAAAGAAATGAGCCCAAAGGAATATAGGAAAAACCGGAAAAGGTGTCGATGATGAAAAAGATGCATATTACATTGCGGAGCAGGGAGGCCTTGACGGGTTATCTGTTTGTGTTGCCTATCCTTGTTTTGATGGCTATATGGTTCTATTACCCTATGCTCTCTACGCTCCGCCATAGCTTTACGAATGCCCATATGCTCAGGATGCAATCCTCCGAATGGGTCGGCCTCGATAACTTCAGAGAACTGCTGAAAGATACGATCTTCCTGAAATCGCTGAGGGTTTCGCTGATCCTGACTGCGGTTGCGGTACCGATCCAAACAGCTCTGGCTATGGTCATAGCCGTCGCGCTGAACAATCTCAGGCGGGGCAAATCTGTCTTGCGGACGGTCTATTATCTGCCGTACATAACATCACCCGTCGCGGTGGCTACGGTGTTCAGTTATTTATTCGTGCAAAACGGTCTTGCCACACGGTTTCTGAGTATATTCGGATTGCCAAACGTAGCATGGCACTCCAACGTCGAAATGGCGCTCCCATTCCTCATAATACTGGTTGTCTGGAGCTACATAGGTTTCTTTACAGTCATCTACCTCTCAGGTTTACAGGGTATACCCGTATCCATCTACGAGGCCGCGCGTGTGGACGGGGCATCGCCGGTTCAGCAGTTTTTCCGCATCACGGTGCCCATGCTGAAACCAACCACGTATCTTGTGGTAATGTCCGGTGTCATATACGCGCTGCAAATTTTCGAGCAGCCCTTCGCGTTGGCGCGGGGGCAAAGCTTGGGTTTCCCCGCAGGCGCGACGAGCACCATGACCATATTCTTCTACTCCCAAGCCTTCCGTTTCTATAAGGTTGGTTACGGCAGCGCGGCGGCATTCATCATTTTCTTGATAGTTATAACATTCTCGCTAGTTCAAAACAAGATTAGCAAAGGGGGCGGGGAATTATGAACGAGAGCAAAGGCATAAGGAGGCCTCTCCACTCGTCGCTTCTGTTATGGCTGTTCCTCGGCGTGTTTGCGGTAATTTTCCTGATCCCGTTCCTCTATGCAATCTACACATCTTTCATCGAACAGCAGTACGTAGACACGATCGCACCCCTCTCCGGGTTTACGCTTGACAACTACAGGGCGGTGTTCAGCGTCAACGTGGGCCGCTGGCTGTTCAACTCCGCGTTTGTTGCCTTTACGGTACTCATCGGCAACCTAATCGTAAACACGATGGCGGCTTTCGCCCTAGCAAAAATTAGATTCCGGGGTAGGACAGCCATCTTCTTTATAATCATCGCTATGATGATGGTGCCCTATCAGATTGTCATTATCCCGCTGTACCTGATGCTTCTGGATCTGAATTGGCTCAACACCTATATGGCTCTGATCGTGCCGTTCTTTTTCCAAGGGTTCCTCGTATTTCTGATGCGCCAGTTCTTTATGTCTTTCCCGGACGATCTGTTGGAGGCGGCAAGGATAGACGGGCTCTCCACGGCGGGGGCTTTCCTGCGAATTGTCCTCCCAAACTCAAAAATCGCAATCGCCACCCAATGTATATTTTCATTTGCGGGCACATGGAACTTCATGACATGGGGTCAGACATTCATCAACGACCCAAACCTATACATCCTCCCGGTGGGTCTCAATACTTTGAAAAACCGCTACTACACCATCCCGGGCTACACGATGGCCGGCGTGGTGGTAATGACCATACCCATACTCATCATCTTTTTCATGATGCAGAAACACTTCGTCCAAGGCATAGTAACCACAGGGACGAAGGAGTAGTTAGGGGTTAGGAGGAAAATATTATGTCAATACAAGACCTTAAAAACAGCATTGACAGGGACTGGTGCGTGGTCGAAGAAGAATTTTCCGTTGAAACAAACCGCCATTACGAGTCACTTTTCGCGTTGGGGACCGGTTATGTTTCAACACGGGCCTCGATAGATGAAGGCTTAAGCGACGACAGGCAGGATGTGGAATATGACAGGATCCCCGGTAATGTCACCTTGGAAATCATACCTTCATCCAAGAGCAAATGGGGCACCTATATGCCCGTGGTCGGGGCGCGGCATCCTCTTTGGCGCATGGGCATCGTAAATCTGCCTTATTACCTCGGGCTTGAAATATGGGCGGACGGAGAAAAACTCGATTCGGAGCGTTCCGACATTTCAGACTATATGCGCTGGCTTGACATGAAGACGGCGACTCTCTACCGCGTCCTTACTTGGAAAACAGAATCCGGGAAAATTCTCGAAGTCACTTTTAGGCGCTTTATGAATCCCAAGACCAAATTTGCCTGTGTTCAGGAGTGCGAACTGAAAGCGGTCAGCGGCGGCGCGGATATTGCTATAATCGGCTTCGTAGACAACGACATCCGCACAAACGGATATGATATGTTTACGCAAACGTCCGTTGGCAGCGAAATGGGCATTATATACAGCGATGTCGTCACAAACACGGATTACCGGATCGTGACTGCGAGCGCCTTGATATGCGGTGATGGCGATGAACATACTGTCAAAACCGAAACTCGCAGAATCCGCGAAACGATCTCCTTCCGGCTTAAAGAAAAAGGGAAACGCCGGGTGACAAAGATTTCCGCGGTTGCCGCAGACGCATATTTCGGCAAAGAAAATCTGATCCGCTCGGCAGCCGGGATAATCGGAGAGATCGAAAATAAGGGCGTTCAAGCCATCTATGAATCTCACGTGGCCTGCTGGACGAAAAAATGGGATATATCGGATGTGGAAATCGATGCGTCAGACGATGAAGGTTATAACAGTCGGCTCGCCATCAGGCAGGCGGTATATCATCTGCTCCGGGTAAAGGCGGACGATGAAAGCCGGGGTTTGGTCTGCCCGAAAGCTACCTGCTCGGAAGTGTATAACGGCTCGGTATTCTGGGATATGGAAATATTCATCGAACCTTTCTACATATACACGAACCCCAAAGCCGCCAAGACTGTGCATCAGTTCAGATACAGAAATCTGCCCGCTGCGAAGGAACTGGCAAAAACTGCCGGATATCCCGGCGCGAGATACCCATGGATGTCGGCGTTTGACGGCACGGAGGCGTGCCCCCTATGGGAATACGCCGACCATCAGGTCCACATCACGTCAGACGTGATAATCGCCATGTGGCATTATTTCTGCAACACGGACGACAAAGATTTCCTGTTCGACTGCGGTGCCGAGATGGTCTTCGAGACCGCCCGCTACTGGACGGAGCGGGTCGATAAGATACCCTCGCGCCCCGGTTATCAACTATACGGCGTGATGGGGCCGGACGAATACAAACCCCTCTCCAACAACAACGCATATACAAACCACTCAGTCAAGTTCTGCCTGAACCTTGCGGCGAAAGTCTACGGTATGATGGAGCGGGAGGCCCCCAACAAGCTGGCGAGCCTGTGCCGGCGTTTAGATTTCTCCGCCGCCGAGCTTAAACTGTTTACGGACATCGCCGATGGGCTTCCCGTCCCAAAAGACGAAGGGAGCGGACTGATATGGCAATGCGAAAATTTTGACACGATGTATGCCGATGTTGACATAAAGAGGATATGGGAAGACCGTACAAAACTTTTCGGCCATTACGTCCTTCAGGAGAAACGCTATAGGTCAAAAATAATGAAACAGTCCGACGTGACGGTCTTGACCAGCTTGTTTTCTCGTGATTTCACGGTCAGGGAAAAGGCGGCAAGTTTTGACTATTACAACAAATACAATACGCACGACTCGTCCAACTCAATGTGCCACCAGTTGATAACCGCAGCCGCGATCGGGCGGAAAGATGCCGTTTACGATGCGTGGAAAGAATCGATAGATATCGACTTCGGCAGGCGTGCGCGTGCATCGGACGGGGTACACTGCGCTAATGTCGGCGGGATGTGGCAGGAGGTAGTTTTTGGTTTCGCAGGCATCGAGAGCGCGATGAATTCGGACATCCTATCCATAACCCCCTGCCTCCCGGACAACTTCAATCGGATTGCGTTTAAGATTATCTGGAAAGGCTGCCCGGTGGCTATCGCCCTGACCAAGACTTCGACGGAAGTCAATAATATCGGAGACAGCGACATCACCGTCAAGGTATGTGGCAAGGAAGGTAACGTAAAGGCAGGCGAGAAATATATGTTTATGTCGTTGAGCTCTCCGAGCATTTGATGAGATTATCGCGGAGCAAGTTTCAAAGGGTACATCAACCCAACCGCGCCCCTAAACGCCGGGGTAGCTAAATCGCGCATCATATACCCGAATTTCGAAGGCTCGCTAACCCCGCGCTCACGCAAGCGCGTCTTTCTGGCCTCAATTTTGTCACGCGCTTTTGCCAACCGTTGTTGATCGTTCATGTAAAAATCCTTTCCTTTTAATATTACTCGCACAACAAATGGTTGCATTTGTGAACGGATTGCGGTAAAATAGCGGTGGAAATACCCCGCAATTACTATTATTTAGGGAGGTGCATGATAATGCCTAAAACAGCGAGCTTGAATATCCGACTGGATTCTGACATCAAAAAAAATGCGGAGGCAATCTATTCATATTACGGGCTGTCTCTTGCGGAGGCGGTCACGGTGTTCATCCATCAGTCCTGCAACATAGGGGGGCTGCCTTTTGACCTACGGCCTTCGCGCCCGAATGCGGAAACGCTTGCAGCTATGGCGGAAGCCGAGCGCATCAGCCGCGATCCGTCTGTAAAAGGGTATCGGGATATGGACGAACTATTTAAGGATTTGGATGCCGATGAGTGAAACAAAATATGAGGTCAAGCGAACATCCCGCTTCAAGAAGGACTACCGCCTTGCTAAAAAACGCGGTTACGATATTCAATCCCTGCGCGATGTAGTCTTACTGTTGGCCGATGGAAAACCCTTGCCGGAAAAAAATCGCGACCATGCGCTTGTGGGTGATTGGCGGGGTTATCGGGAGTGTCATATAACCGGCGACTGGTTGCTCGTTTACAGAAAAGAGGATGACATCCTAGTCCTAACCCTTACCCGGACAGGAACGCACAGCGACTTAGCTTTCTGAAAACGGGTGTGTTTTGGTTAAGTGTACGGACTTGCCAACAGAATAAAAATGAACTGGAAAGACATCGGTCAGCACAACGCCCCGCATTTTCACGCTTACTATGACGCCCATGAAGCAGTCTTTGGTCTTGACGGTGAGATTATCGCCGGGAACTTTCCCAAAAGACAAAGTGCTTTTGTTAAAGCGTGGGCACTTCTCCATAAGGCTGGATATTTTTGGTGAAATCATTACTGTCGGTCCTAACTCGCTCATGCCGTAACCTAATGCTAGCCATATGATACATCCTTTTCCTATGCGTATGATATCACAAACCACTCATGTTTTCTCAGCACAAGGTACCATATCGGCAATATCCCCAGTTTATTGCCGATATGGTATTGACATTTGGTCCCGCTCTCCGTACAATAGCGTGAGGAGTACCATTTCGGCAGTGTAGTTCTTACTGCTCTTAAGTTAAGTATGAATTGAGATGATGCTATTGTGATTTCAGAATGTATTCAAGTGTTGGCTGAAAAAAAGAGTTTCAGCAGGCAAGATTTCTTTCAAACATTCAGGGAGAAAGGTTTTGAAACCGGCGAGGAATCTTTGAAAAAAAGGTTGCAAAAAATGTTGAATGTTGGCGCTATCGTGCGAGTTGGACGTAATGCTTATTGCGTTCCGGCAAAAGGTATGAGCCAATACGAATACCGGTATTCCAATATTTCCAATGATGTTGCCGGTGTCATTAAGGACAATCACCCTTACCTTGAATTCTTGATTTTTGAACTGTTCCAGCTCAACGAGTTTGTAAACCATCAACTTGCTCACAATATTATTTTCGTTTATGTGGAAAGCGAGCTCATGGATTTCATTTTCGATACATTGAAGGAAGCTTATCCCGGGAAGGTTTTGAAAAACCCCACCCTAGAAATTTTTCATCAGTATTGGGTGGATAACATGATTGTTGTCACAAAGATGATTACTGAAGCGCCCAAAGGGCGGCAGCAAAAATGGCATACGAGAATCGAGAACATACTGGTTGATTTGATGACAGTTTCATTATTGCAGGAATCTATCAGCGAAAGCGAGTACGCAGCAATATTTGAAGGCGCATTCACAAGGTATGTGGTCGATGAGAGTTGTCTTTTCAGGTATGCTAGAAGACGCGCCGCAGATAAAAAGATCAAAAGGTTCATAAAAGAAAAAACAAGGAATACCCTTAGAACGGAGTAAAGCGATGCTGTAAAGGAGTGTCTCAGGGATACATTTGAGGCTGCGTTATGTATTGCTTCCCGAGGTAAGATAAGAGCGGATGAATATCCCTTTTATGTGAAAGGCATCCGTAATCTTCGTGGGCATATCTATGCGGAAAACTATACACCCGAGATTGCCGCCGTCCGTGCAGCCAAATTTTTGTATATGGCATCATGTCTCCTGACCGGCACAGGGTATACCTCGATAGATGATCAAAATGAATATATTGAGCAAAAAATCCTCAACGAAAATCTTATGCCGCTACGATATCTCAGAAAAGCAAATCCAGAGGCTTATGCTTATGCTGTTAAGGCGGATAGTTTACTACCCCCGCCCGTTTGATCGACAAGACATCAGGGGATTCCTCGACAAATGATAAATAGCCGGGATAGCGAAAAAAGCATCGAGCGAAACGGCTGCACGGTGGTTCATCCATGATGCAAACGATTCCGGCATTTTTGTAGAATTTGCCCTGTCGGCACTTTATGAGATTATCGCAGAGCAAGTTTAAGTTATCGAAAAACAATAAATATTTATTGACAAAAAGGGAGTTGTGTGGTATACTGCCTCCGAAATGATTTTTGGAGGCAGTTTTTCTGTGTGTAAACTCAGCGTTTAAGGCACTGAGTGGAAGAAACCCGTTCGTCGAGAAAAATGTCAGCTAGTGACCGTCAACTAGCATATATCATCCTAAATTGCGCGGAAAGGATAATACTGCAAAATCAAACATTTTGCCAAATGAAGAAACTTAAAATGTGAAGATTCTTGTATTACTCGTTGAAATGAGATAGAATATTCAGAAGTGGAAGAAAACCATCCGAAATCAACTCACACACACTGTTAAGGAGTATGTTTTGAATATCTTTGACATAATAGGCCCTGTAATGATCGGCCCTTCCAGTTCACATACAGCAGGCGCGGTACGGATTGGGCGTGTGGGGCATAAAATTTTAGCGCAGCGTGCTGTCCGCGCTGATATTGGCCTTGCCGGTTCGTTTGCAATGACATACAAAGGGCATGGGACAGACAAAGCCCTTATTGCGGGTATAATAGGCATGAAACCCGATGATGAGCGAATCCCCCACAGTTTCGAGATCGCGCGGGACTCAGGGCTCCGGTTTTCATTTTCAAAGATAAAACTACCTCATGCGCATCCGAACACCGCAACCTTGCATCTTGTTGGCGATAGGGGCAGGGAATGTGTTCTGCAAGGGGTCTCTGTTGGGGGCGGCAGAATAATGATTAGTAAGCTCAACGGCATGGATTCGGCTTTTTCGGGAGAGCAAGACACGTTGATCGTCGCGCATAACGACACGCCGGGTGTGATTGCATCTGTAGCTTCGGAGCTTGCGGTTTCAGGCGCGAATATCGGCAATTTCAGGCTCAGCCGCCCGCATAAAGGCAAGCTCGCCATTATGACCATAGAAGTTGACGGCAGCATCGGCACGGATGTAGTCGCCGCGCTCAGGGCGCTTCCCGAGATAGAAAGTGTTATATATATGCAAGCCGCGTTTTAAGTGAGGTATCGCTGATTTAATGTCATTCTGAGCGTATGCGAAGAATCTTGAATGACAGTCCGGGGCATTTAATCAGCACCGCATTCGAGGGGTATTGATATGATTGATTACAGTTCGCTCAGTGACATTGCGGCTGAAGCCGACAGCTTGGGGTTGTCTTTTTCTGAACTAATACTAAAAGAACAGGCAGAGGAAACAGGCTTGACAGAAGATGAGATAATGTCAAAAATGTCGGATACTCTGGATGTTATGATTTCTTCCGCAAAAGAAGGCCTTAAACCCGGCAAACGTTCTGTCAGCGGTCTTTCCGGCGGAGACGGAGTTTTGCTCAAATCCTATGAAACGACAAAAAAACCTCTTGGGGGTAGTTTTTGCACAAGAGCGATAATGTATGCTGTTGCCATTGCCGAGAATAATGCTTCAATGGGAAAAATCGTTGCGGCCCCTACAGCGGGCTCATGCGGGATTTTGCCTGCCGGAGTGCTTACAATGATGGATTTGTTTGGCTCAACACGTACAGAAGCGTGTTTGGCGCTGGTATCAGCAGGCGCTATCGGTATGGTTATCTCAAACATAGCAACCATATCGGGAGCTATGGGGGGCTGCCAAGCCGAGTGTGGCAGCGCATCGGCAATGACGGCCGCCGCTCTTACCGAAATGGCAGGAGGCACAAGCAATATGATGCTGAACGCTTGCGCCATTTCGCTAAAAAATCAACTCGGCCTTGTATGCGACCCTGTGGCGGGCCTTGTTGAAGTACCTTGCATCAAGCGTAACGCAGGCGGCGTTATGAATGCGATTTGTGCCGCGGATATGGCTCTAGCGGGTATAGAAAGCGTAATCCCCGCAGACGAGGTAATAACCGCGATGAAGGAAGTCGGAGACTGTATGCCCTCAACGCTCCGCGAGACAGGGCTTGGCGGGCTTGCCGCAACCGAAACCGCTATGAAAATAGCCGGGAAATTAACATGAGGCAAGGAACGCTTATGGAGTAGTGCACATGGAAAAAAAGGAGATTAAAACACTTGGCGTAAGGGGGATGAGCTGTGCCGCCTGCGCTCAGCGTGTTGAAAAGGTAGTAGGGAAACTGCCCGGCGTGTCCGCTGTTTCCGTCAACCTTGCCGCTTCGACCGCCGCCGTTACCTACGCGCCTCAAACAGTAAGTCTTGCAGATATCCGTGAAACCATTGAAAAGGCAGGTTATAAGGTGTTGGAGCTCAATAAAATCAACGCCGATGAAGACAGGGTGCGAAACGAAAAAGAGATACGGGCAATGTGGATCAAGTTTACGGTATCGGTAGTGTCGGCGATACCGCTATTCTATATCGCTATGGCTCCAATGATTTCCTTTGTCGATTTGCCGCTGCCAAACGCGCTTGATATGATGGAAAACCCGCTTGTGTTCGCTGTAGTGCAACTCTTACTGACGCTCCCTATCGTTATTGCGGGATATAAGTTTTACGTAGTGGGATTCAAGGCGATATGGTCTCGCAGCCCAAACATGGATTCACTTGTTGCGATAGGCACGTCGGCGGCATTGATTTTCAGCCTTTATAATACCTTTTTGATTATCACCGGCAATCATGGCGCGGTGCATATGTTGTATTATGAGACAGCGGGCGTAGTTATTACTTTGATTTTGCTAGGGAAAGCCCTTGAAACCGTGACAAAAGGAAAAACAAGCGAGGCCTTGAAAAAACTGTTGGGGCTTGCCCCCAAAACGGCAATTATCATTCGAGCCGGGCAGGAAAAAGAAGTCTTGATCGATGAAGTGGAGATTGGCGATATCATCATTGTCAAACCGGGCGCGAGTATACCCGTGGACGGCACGGTGACGCAAGGTCATTCGGCGATCGACGAATCCATGTTGACCGGAGAGAGTATGCCGGTGGATAAAACTGAAGGTGATTCTGTATATGCCGCCACAATAAACACAACAGGCGCGTTTCGTTTCCGTGCGGAAAAAGTGGGCAGCGAGACCGCGTTGGCTCAAATTATCAAGTTGGTTGAAGACGCGCAAGGCTCTAAGGCGCCGATTGCCGCCATCGGAGATGTGGTCTGCCGTTATTTTGTGCCTATAGCTTGCCTTATTGCTGTTGTTTCAGGCATTAGTTGGTTTTTTGCCGCAAGAGACTTTGAGTTTGCGATGATTGTTTTTGTATCAGTGCTTGTGATCGCCTGCCCCTGTGCGCTTGGCCTTGCGACTCCGACCGCCATTATGGTTGGCACGGGTAAAGGGGCGGAAAACGGAATTCTTTTTAAGGGCGGGGAAACGCTGGAAATAACACACAAAATCGACACCATTGTTTTTGACAAAACCGGAACGATAACCGAAGGCAAACCTACCGTGACAGATATCTTGACTACTGAAAGCGTAAGTCCCGACAGTTTATTGCAAATCACGGCATCCGCTGAAAAAATGTCCGAGCATCCATTTGGTCAAGCCATAGTAAACTATGCGGCAATAAACGAACTCGAAACATTAACGGCAGACAGCTTTATCTCCATTACCGGGCGAGGTGTTGAGGCGGTTGTAAACGGTCAGGCTGTCCTTACGGGAAATCGGAAACTGATGAACGAGCGAGGCATTTCACTCGCGGCTTTGGAGCAGGAATCCGACAGATTGGCAGATGAGGGAAAAACACCGATGTATGTAGCGGTTGAGGGCAGTTTGGCGGGAATAATCGCGGTCGCCGATGTTGTCAAACCAAGCAGTAAGTCCGCAATAGCGGTTTTGCGTAAAATGGGGATAGATGTAGTGATGATAACGGGTGACAATAAAAAAACCGCTGCGGCAATCGCAAGGCAAGTCGGTGTTGCGAGAGTGTTATCGGAAGTTCTTCCGCAGGACAAATCGGGCGAAATACAAAAAATGCAGTCTGAAGGCAAAAAAACAGCCATGGTAGGCGACGGCATAAACGATGCCCCCGCGCTCACGCAAGCCGACATTGGCATAGCCATCGGTTCAGGCACGGATGTCGCCATTGAAGCGGCTGACATTGTGCTGATGCGCTCTGACTTAATGGACGTGCCGACAGCAATTCAATTAAGCAAAAAAACAATCAGAAACATCAAACAAAACCTCACATGGGCATTTGCGTATAATATAATTTTAATCCCTGTTGCGGCAGGTGTTCTGTACATTTTTGGCGGCCCATTGCTAAACCCCATGCTAGCGGCGGGCGCAATGGGCCTCAGCTCAATATCCGTACTGTCAAACGCCCTGCGCCTAAAACGCTTCAAGCCGTACACCATGTAGCGCAACTATCCAGAGGTTGCATTGTAAGGTTTCATGCAATAATTCAAGTGCCGCCATCAAGTATCGCCATCAAGTGTCGCCGTTTCTTTACAGATTATATTTATTCTGATATAATCAGATTCCTCAGCTAATGCTGAACAAAAACTTGCGCCCGTAGCTCAGATGGATAGAGTGACAGACTCCGACTCTGTAGGTCGCGCGTTCGAATCGCGCCGGGCGTGCCAAATGCCGTAATCTCAAGGGGTTACGGCATTATCCATAAAATCAAAATTTTCTTGTTGGGTTCAACAGCTTTTGTCAATATGCAAACCCCCGGGAGTGCCGTGAGGCACTCCCGGGGGCTTGTTGCGTTAGGGGTTTATCCCCATGAGGTTGTGAATAGGCTTATGATGGCTTGAAGGTCTCCGATGTCTATGCTGCCATCTTTTAGGACGTCTACCATTGAGTATGTGATCGGGGCTTTTTCGGGGGTCTTGTCGTACCAACCAAAGCCTGAGTTCCAATCTTTGTCAACATCATTTGCGCCGAAAGCAAACATTGCGACAGAGAGGTCTTCAAAGTCTACCACGGTGTCTTTGTTGACGTCGGGATCGCCGAGACCGTCAATCGGTACGAGGGCTGCTGCCGTGAGTTCCAATTTCGATGTGGCTGCGTTTACTACCTCCTGCGTGGCCTCGTTATCGAGGAAGACTATCTCAGCTTCGTCATAAGCGGCTTTCGCGGCTGCCCATGACACAGGTGTATAGTCGGCTTCGTTACGAGCCTGGAATTTACCCATAGCTCCTGCCAACGCAATCTTGTTAACGACATCCGTTTCGAATACTTCAGGCGCGAGGAGTTCGCCGAAGACTTGCCATTCGGTCAACGCAGGGTTACGATTGGCAGCGCGGCTTGCCATATAAACTCGAAGTGCGCGAGCCTCAATGGGATCGGTAAATGTATGCTGCTGAAGTATCCTGCTGTTTGTTGAGTTTGCCGGTGTCGGATATGTTCCGGAAATCGTCACCCATGTGTTGCTGTCAAGCGGGAGATATTGATAAACAACACTGGCGGGAGTCTGGAGTCCATCACCGTCCGTCCAGAATATGAATGTCGATCCTGTCAGCTTTGCAGCATACGGCCATTCATACTGAACCCAATATGAATTAGCCGGAATACCGCCGGATGCGCTGCTTGAAGGCCTGTGACCGCTGGTGAACCAACCGTTATGGGTCAGCCAACCATAGGCATTTCCAGCATTATTCAATTCTGTGTTACTGTTGATATTGTACAATCTGGCATCATTTGTCACATGGCTTGCACTTCTGCTTGCCACAAACGCGACATTGTCAGTTCTCGACGGCGGGGTTCCGCCTGTTACCGCTGTCGCAGGCGTGGCTGCCGGAGTAAGGGCATTGATCGCATCCAACAATGCATGATACGCCGCATTGATCTCAGTGGATGACGCATTCGCGTTGTCAAGCACGTTACCCGCGGCTGTTCTCGCTGTCGCGACTCCCGCTGCCGACCAGTTTGTCCAACGGCTCGTACCGCCCGCTGTGCCGCCGGTGGCTTCTACAGCCGGTGAAGCCCAAGTGGTCCCGTTTGTCTGCAATACAAGACCCTGTGAGTTAGCGGCGGTCTGCGATGACGCGCCCCATCCTGTAGATTGAGTGTGGACTATGGACTGTCTGCTGTCGTATTGGAGTGAAATCGTATGCAACCTGCGGAGCATATCGCGGTCAGCATCGGGTGTAAACGTATCCGCGATGTGAATGTCTCTTTCCTGAGACACTGAGTTGCCCCTTACGTCTGTCACGGTAAGAAATACCTTATATGAGCCATAGCTTGCGAAGTTAAGCGACGCATTTGCTGAAGACGCATTAGAGATCGTATTACCCGCAAGCGCCGGGGAAACTGACCAAGCATATGTGAGTGTAGTGCCTGTCAGAACAGTCGATGCGGACGCGGTCACAGCAGTTGCAGTGTTAAGTGCCGCATACTCAGGCACATTCATCGCGTTGATGACCGGGGGGACTACCTCGATAACAGTGATCTGCATCGTGACAGTGAGGGTCGTCTCGGCGACTGTACCGGTGATGGTCTTTGTGCCTGTTGTGGTGAACAATGCCATTTCGGGTGTGACATCCCATGTGACGGCTACTGGCGCGTCGGGGATATTAGTGCCTGCCCATCTTGCTGTTACCGTCGCGGGCAGCGCAGCGGGTTCGTCACCCAAGAAGTGATTACGCGCAGCCGGGCTTACAAGCGAAGAAACTACGTAATTCACTCCGTTGGGCAGAATCGTCAGGTTGACGGATTGCTTGATGACATCTAGACCCGAAAATGCTCCGGAGTTCGGGAGCGCGTCAAGGTCTAACTCAATCGCGTATTCGCCCGGGCTGTTCCAGTATGTCGCGGGGATATCTTCCCATTTGATACGCAGGAACATACTGTCATGGGCTTCCGACGCGCCTCTGAGTACCGCGTAGATGGGGAACATTTGCGCGTTTCCGGCTGCGACCGGGAGCGTAGGCGCGTCACCTGCAAGGACAGATACATTAAGCACATCGACACCCGTTGCCTGTAGGGTATTCGCAACTGCCACAAAGAATAACGCACGTACGGGTATAGCTGACGGCTCATCCGCTATCTCCAGACTTTCCACATAGAATGCATTGCCGCTTTCCGACTCTAAGAGATCTTCCGCAGTTAGATTTGCCGGCCATATCACATCGACCCATTTCGCGCCGCTGTAACGGAAGTTCGCAATTACCTTATCAGGCAGCACCGGGAGCGTGTCGAGTGAGTTTAAGGTATACGTTATCGTCTGATAACTGAGAATGATGTCGCGGAGATTGGGGTCTGAGCGTAAGGTCATGCTGATGGTGCCGTCTACGAAATGGGGTTGGCGTTCTTCGGGATGCTCCAGATAGAGCTCGGGGTCGCCGTCCCACATCTCGAATTTCAGCGTAAACTCGGCAGTCCATGTGTTCTCATCCGCGTCTGCCGGTAATGTCGCTACGACCTTCGCTACGGGTTTATCGGCATCTACTAATTGATAAGTCACACCTTCGGGGGCTGATGTTACCGTCCATTTGTAGATGGGCGCGTATACGCCGCCAATCTGCGGGAATCCGTCGTCTTTAATGTCGGCACCGACTTCGACGATGAGGTCATCTACCTGATCATCACCGTCATTGGCATAAAGCTCAATCACAGGCGGCGCGTTTTCCCACTCAGCGGGCATCGCGTCAAAGACTTGGAAACCGGAAATCGCTACGAAAGCGGGAGCTGCTCGTGTCACCGTGACGCGCAGGCCATCAACATTTTCAAGCCTGTCAAAGTTGATTTCGTTGTAATTCGCGAGTAATGGCGTGCGGAGCTGATCCGGAACTTCCACCCAAGCCGAGGTACCTGCCGCGCGATATTGCACTGTGTAGCTTGAGGGCGGCTTGAATGTATTGCTGTTGTCAGCCGGACGCATATCGTCATAGAAGAATAACTTAAGCGTGTTAAACGACTGTGGCACTGACCAAACGACCTGATAATAATCTGTGGCGTTTGAGGTGCTGTGATTGCTCCAATGCGGCCAGTTGACCGATGTGCCCTTGATGGGGCCTTCATATGTGGGTCTGCCTTCAGCGTGGGTATTTAACGTATGATAATATCTGTGCTGATGGTTGCCGTCGCCGCTGCCAAGCTCGTTCCAACCTTGGGTACGCCTTGCGCTCGGCCTGTAAGAGCCTGAGGGGGTGACTGTGCCGCCGCCAACGGGGCGTTGGGTAAGGTCATCGCCGGATTGGGTGAGGTCAATACCAACGATCTTCCAGTTGTCAACCATCTGCTTGACACCGAGGACATCATCCATGCCTACTGTGAGGTCAACATCGATTGCCGCCGGGAAGTAGTAGGAGTTAGCCGTCTGGAATGTTACATTGGCATCGTTGTTATACACATCTATTGCACGAGTGTTCGGGTTGTATTTTACAAATGCTTCCTTATCAAGCGTGAACAGGCGCTCGCCGTTGAGGTATGCCGTATATCCTTCGGGATATGCAGCGGCAAACTCATCCGGGATGTATGTCCAGTTTTCTGTGGCATAGTCTGTGCCGTAGTTTGTGCCGCCGACCGGGATGCCCGGTTTTCTCCAGACAATAGTGAGATCCTGACCGTGGTAGCGGATATTATCTACAATGTAGTAGTTGTAACCGGCACCTGCGGGCTGGAGATGGATGATATCGTCATATTCGGGTGTGAATCCCGCCATAACTTCGATCGGGAACCAGTTAAAGTTACCGAGGATGTTGTGGTGGATACCATAACGGAACATATCATCCGGATTATAATAGAAGGGGTTCATGCGCGTCCTGTTAAAGTCAGCATCCGCATATCCGCTTTTTGTGCCTATCGTGTAAGCGAAGAACTCGTTGTTGTTCAGCCTGCTGATGTTGCCAAGCGAGGAGATATGCCAAGCGTGCCAGTCCATTACGCGGGCTACATAATCACCCGTGATGTATGTCTGTCCGACATCATAGAACTTTAAGGATGATGCGTACGCCCTGAGCAGGTTTGTCATGTTGATGTTTGAGAAATTGTGGGAACCGGGCATATTGACCCTTCTGTCGTTGGTGGCGGATGTGAAGTAGGGGTACATACCGATCTCATCGTTGTATGTCAGCCAACGGAAAGCGTCTTTAAAGTCCGCTCCCCTGACTTCTTCACGCGCGAGATTGCTGTCGCCCACCAACGGTATCACGTAGTCAGCGAATATTTGGTAGTTATTAACTTCTTTGAGTGGGCTGGAGCGGCCGCCGTTCCCGCCGTGCTCACGGGGGCTGTTGTTGGTCATCCAAGCCTGCTCAATATTACCGCAATGGGTACACCACATACGGTTTTGGACTTGCCTTCTGATGCCCTGTTCGATATTCGCCATATCAGTTCTTCTTGCCGTGTCCGCCGCTGTCAGCGTCAGTTTCGTCGCCGCAAGGTCGTAAAGCTCTTTCGCACCTTTGGCTCCGCCATAGATGAAAGCGGTTTCGGAACGGTCTTTACGCGCAGTACCATCGTTTATCGTGATACCATCGGCATCGTTACCTGTGGTATAACCGCTTCTGTGAGACATCATGAAGTTATTCGCGTTCTGACCCGTACCTGTCGTTGTGCCCGCGAAGTGGTCAAGCTGACCTCTTGCATCGGAGCTGAAGTCATACGCGAGGCGCAGCGCTAAGTCCGCACGGCCACCCTGTGTCTTATATATCTGGGTGCCGGCAGAGGCGATGTATTGATTGTAATGGCTGTTCCAGTTCCAGTCATTCGCGCCGGCGATGTTAGCTGTGGTCTTGGTATTCGGGTTGTCATAATAGGCGCTGGAATAGTTGGTATTACCGTTGGATAAGAGTGTACCAAACGCCAGCCTACCCGTACGGAAATATCCCGTGTCTTGCAAGTGCATACCCTGTGTCAAAACGATGGAGTTGTTATAACCGTCAACACCTTCGATAGTGAGCGGGAACTGATAACCATAACTGGGGATATGGGGGTCAATGCTGTTGTAACGCATCGTCCACCAGTGGTATTGGATGGCTTTGTTGACCGCGAGGTTCGGGGTCTCAACATAAGGCATCTCGTCTACCCAGTATTGGTTATATGTCTGTGTCTGGTATTGGAACAGCTCGAGATTTGTCATCGTGCGGAATTTGTCATAATCCGCTCTGGATTCCGGAATCTCTGTGGCTGTGACCGCTACCATGATAGCGACTTCGTAGACACCGTTTGCCGGTACTGTGAAAGTACCGCTGCTTAATGTGCTGCCGGCGGCTGTGAAGTTTGTGCCTGTGCCGTCAGGGCCGTGGCGCCCCGCCATACGGCCGGTGAGACGGGAGTTGATAAGCGTACCGGTGAAGTTGTTACGGACAAGCTCATTACCACTGGCTGAGGTTGCCACGCCGGATGTCGCACTGACAGAAATGCCTGTACGGGCTGTGCCGGTGTTGTTGATAAACTTAAGCAAAACAACGGCGACATTATTTTCGGTCATAAATTTCTTTTGCTCAACAGTGAATCCCGTAGTGCCTGTGCCAAATGTGCTGGCATAGTGGCTGGGGGTGTTGTAGCGTGTGCTGCCGGTCTCGCTTAGGGTAGCACCGCTGACCGAGACAGCCATCAAAGTACCCATGCTGCTGTTACGCGTGTAGCGAACACCAAAATCGAAACCCAGACCGGGCGCCGTAGCCTGTCTGCCATAAATTGCGCGACCGCGGGTTTGCAGAATACCGGTGCCGTTACGGTCTTGACCTTCATGGCTCGCGCTGTGATTGCCTTGCTGTGTACCGGTGAGTATCGTGCCAATGCCAGTACCGCGGCGGGCAAGTACGCGATCCATCCAGAAGTCGGTACCATTACCTGTGGCTTTGTCTTTTTCAAACTGAGCTGCCATGACACCCTGTGTCACATAGGATGCC
>Ga0099364_10003483_pt1 | contig 24420 bp, 19 predicted proteins | sample TergutTh196P3_FD_73070 | JGI IMG/M metagenome (GOLD analysis project Ga0099364, IMG submission 73070) | Microcerotermes parvus P3 segment gut microbial communities from Pointe-Noire, Republic of the Congo - Th196 P3 | ecosystem: Host-associated > Arthropoda: Insects > Digestive system > Gut ...
GACGTCAGATATTGGGGGTCATGCAACTACCCTATTGGCGCTGAGATGAACTGGAACGATGCCACAGGACTGAATCATCGCATAATGGTGGCGGCAGGCGGCGGCGGTGGCGCCAGGTATGCTTTTACCGGCACGAATATACAAGCTTTAGCGGGTGGATACGGTGGCGGACTGACCGGCGGAAACGGGTATGTGACTAATGCAGGTACCACAATTAACAGTAATGTACATGCTTATTCGGCGCAAGGCGGGAATCAAACCGGTGGCGTCACTACCAATGGAACCTTCGTTTTTGGTCGCGGTTCAAGTTTCAGCGAAGGAGGCGGCTATTATGGAGGTATCAGGGACGAGAGGTCAAGTTGGGTTTCAGGTGGCGCAGGCGGTTCGTCATTCATCAGCGGTCATGCCGGATGTAATGCCATCACCAACGCAACCAACAGAACGCATACAGGACAACCAAATCATTACAGCGGGCTGATATTTACCGGCACCGTCATGACCGCAGGTAATGCGGTAATGCCCAATCATAGCAGCGTCGGCACGATAACAGGCAATGCCGGCAACGGCGTGGCTATCATCACTTATTTAGGCCCTTGATTATTAATGATGAAAATTTAAAGGTTTTTTGAAAATATTTTTTGAAATAATTTGGTTGTTTTAAAATCAATCCATATATTTGCCGCTGATTTTAAGAGATTTGAAAATATTATTCAAAATAATATATTCAAATCAATGAGGAAGAATTAATAACTAATTGATCATGATGGATAAAGCAAACGGATCCGTTTCTTTCAGGCGCTACACCTTTTCGATGTTCGCTATTATGCTGACATTGACCTGTTTGACGTATTTGCTTTCTTCTTGCGAACAGGATGATATTCCAGGTTTCAATGAGGAAGAGCCGGAGATTCCGACAGGTGTACCGGTGACTGTCGATTTCAGGGTAAGCGAGCATGGATTCGGTGAAGATGTGACTGTCCGAAAAGCGCAATCCTCCCTACCTCCTTTTGCGGGGACGCCTTACCAATCAACCGGGGGATCAGAACATACACAATGGTTTCTTCTTTCTCCCCCTTCGGGGAAACCGGATGGGGCCTCTTTGTATATGTCCGCAACGCTGACAGAAGACGAGCCATCGGTCAGGCTGCGCTCTACGCTTGATTCGGATGCGAGGGTGCGCATCATGGCATACAAAATAGAACCGGCCATAAGCCCCCCTCCGGCAAACGATACCACCCTTGTCGCTTTTGCCGATTACGAGGTGTCGGGTGGTAGTCTTCGCCCGGTCGGGCCTCCCATGACGATACTCTCAGGACTGTATATGTTTGTGGCATACTCATTCAACAATGACGACCCCATGCCTGCCTTTGCCGATACGACGGCGAATGTTATCACGAAGGATGCGGTATGGGGAAAAACGCCCCTGACATCGGTCGGAGTCGGAAATTCTACGGTGCTGATCAATCTGGCGCATCTGTTTTCGAAGATTACGATGACTGTCTCGCTTGATTTTCCCGACGCCGGCTTATCGATTGACGGCGTTATCAACGCACGTGTTTCCTCTTACGAAGAACCAAAACTGATTGTCCGATCCGGCAGGCTGATAATGGATCCCGGCGCGATGTTGGGGTATGTACCTTTTGACTGGGACATTATTCCAGGCAGCGGAGATATTTCGGTTGAAAGTAATCCCCAGTATATTTATATGAACGGACAAACTCCCGTCACCGTGCAAATCAATAGCGTAATCATAGACAACGCTTCCTATTCCGTCAATGGTTCTTATGCTCCTATTACCTTCAACACAGTATTGCAAGGCGGCTATTCCTATACGTTCAATGTACACTTTGAGCGAGGCCCAAGCGGCACGGCCGATATTCTCTATATTGATAATGATACGCTTAAAGCCGGCAGATGGGGTGTGGATTTTCATTCGTTAGACAGTATACTGTTCTTCAAATTTGGCGGCGTTGTCGGATTTAGCAGAACTATCCCTGGCGGTACATGGGCGCAAGGGCTTATTAAGTTCAATCCAATAAACAACCTTAATATCAACAATTATGGCAGTCTTCCGGGTATATCTCAACAAGATTATAGCGCCTCTACCGGTAGAGTAAATATTTCGGGGAGATACCATACGAATGGTATACAAAACCCCAACATGGCGCTTGGAGCTAACCTTTCGAACGGCAAAGGCGATCCCTGCAGGCTTGTCGGGCTTACAGCAACCCAAGCGAGGGGAATGACCGGCGCACAACTTGCCGATACTACCCTAAGTATTTGGAGAACATCTACGATTGATGAATACATCCAATTTGTGAGAGCGCCTGCCAGTTGGGAAGGCCAAAGTGTTATTACGAATCAATTGAATAACAGTAATGCAACTTATTGGGGGGCAAGTGGAGTACAGGATGGCGGTTGGTTTCCCATACCCGGCAACCGTAATTCGACAGGGATTCCTCCTCTAGATGCCCGTACGACTATCAATACAAACCCGAACGGTTTTCTTCCGGCTATCGGCAGTTACAACAACGGTACTTATAATAATGCAAACACTTGGGGAGAATACTGGAGCAGCGAAATCTATACATCCCAGTACCCTTGGTGCTTGCGATTCAGTGATACTACGTTGTACCCGGTTCACCAAACCCCTACATCCTCAAATTTATATCTCTGGAGTATGCCCGTTCGCTGTGTAAAGGTGAATCTATAATGTTGATTTTTTTTACCTGTCGGCGCAAGTCGGGAGGTGGTGGCGCAAGTCTCCAGCCTCTCCTGTCCCGGTTATTTAGCAATAACATCTTCTTTACTCAATTCAATCAAGTTACATGTTTCAAACAAATGGATGACTAATTCCCAATTGTTTCGCCATAAATCGAACAATTGCCTGTTTTTGAGATTGCCGGTTGTCACGATAAGCAATTTTTCAGGTATTTTCATTAGAATATGCGAGTTGACAAAATCATAATCTTTTGTGATAACTATCCGATTTTCTGAAAATGCAAGGCTACGGATTTGATTGTCCGAGGTACGTTCCTTATCAGGCAGGTCGTCCGTATGCAGGGTGTCAAATCCCTTATCTCTCAAAAACGAAGCAATTCCGTATGGCAATTGAGCATCGACCAAAAACTTCATGCTATCAATTCACGAACGATTTTTACTTTGGCGAGTTGGGTGGCAAAAAGCAAACATGCACGAATATCGTCCTGTTCAATAGCAGGATAATCTTCCATAATTTCATCCCAAGTCATCCCTGAAGATAACAATTCAAGAAACATTTCCACAGGATAACGCATATTTCTGATAGTGGGCTTGCCGTGGCATATATCGGCATTTATGGTTATTCTATCAATAAGTGTTTCCATATTATTTATATTTCATTTATTGCTGTAAAAGTAACACTTTTTTTATTACCAACGTTGAGTCCTCCCGAAAAGTCATTGTATTTTTATTCCTCATTGGCCCCTCTCCGGCGCAAGTCTCCCGACTTGCGCCTTTTTTGTCAGTTAAAGTTTATAACTTCCACTATTTTAACTTCTATTGTTTTCAGGCACAAGTCAGGACTTGCGTCGGCAGAGCAGAGGTTATGGTACTGTAATAGTACAGGTAGCCGTTTCACCGCCATCAGCTGCGGTAGCAGTAATGGTTGCTGAGCCTGTAGATAAAGCCATTATAGTGCCGGTGCCGGAAACCGCAGCCGCAGCTGTAGTACCACTCCATGTTACGGTTTGAATAGATGCATTAGTGGGTGTAAACTTTACTATCGGGGTTAAGGTTTCGCCTATATTCAATGTCTTTGACGATGGATCCAGCTCTAAACCACTTGTCGCTACATACTTTACTGTAACAACACATTCATCCATTATTGTGGGATCAGCTACAGAGGTGGCGTAAATGGTTGCGGTTCTATCCCCTGTGTTTCCAATTGCGGGTGGTACAGGAGTGACGACGCCATTGATTACTTTTACGACTGTTTCATCGCTGCTTGTCCAATCTACATTTTTACTGACAGTGGCGTTGGAAGGCGATACGGTTGCCGTCAATGTTCCTGTATTGCTACCTTCCAATGTCATTGTGTTTTCATCCAGCTCTACATCTTCAATGTTAACAACGACCGAACTAACCGTAAGGATACAGATAGCCATTTTGGTGCCATCTTGGGCAGAAGTAGCGATAATTGATGTTTCGCCCGGATTTAATGCGGTTACTCTACCTTCACTATTTACGGATGCTACGGTGGAGTTACTGCTTTCCCAGTGTACATCCTGGGAGGCGCTGGGAGGCGCTACGGTTGCGATCAGATCCCTTGTTTCACCTTCGTTCAAAGACAGACTATATCTCCCGTTGCCAATGGGTGTCAGTGCAGGGGTACTACTCAGCGTTATTCCTGTTACGGGAATGATCTGCTGATTGACGGTTACGGTGCATCTTGCCAGAAAACCGCCATCCTGTGTGGTTGCTGTAATAATTGCCGTGCCCGGAGATAGTGCGGTTACATTGCCATTGTCTACCGAGGCGTTAACGCTGTTGCTCGACCAGCTTACGGTTTTGTTCGTAGCATCGGATGGCCATAAAGTAGCTGTCAGTTGTTTTGAACTATTTACTGTTAATGTAATTGTGCTTTCGTCGAGTGTTATTCCTTCTACGGGAATGGTTGATGAACTTACAATAACGGCGCAGATAGCTATCTTTCCATCCTGTGTGGTAGCTGTAATGAATGTAGCGCCTTCGGATATGGGGGTAACTGTTCCGTTATTATTTACTGTAGCAATCGTTTCGTCATTGCTTTCCCAGGTAACGGTTTTATTGGTCGCATTGGTGGGCAAAACGGTTGCCGTCAGTGTTTGCGGAGGACCGCCTTCAACCATTGATAGCGTGTTTGTGTTTAGCGTTATACCTGACGCCGGTACATTCACGGATATGACAAAAGTTGCCGTTATGCCGCTACCATCTGCTGTGGTAGCGGTAATGGTTACTGTGCCGGCAGATACGGCAGTCACAATGCCATTCGCTACCGTAGCAACAGTGTTACTGCTGCTTGTCCAGGTTAAAATTTTGTCGGTAGCATCTTCGGGTAATATAGTCACTTTCAAGGGCAACGTTTCATTAACATCCAGTGTAGCTGTAGTATTACCTTCAACGGTAGTCAGAGTTACCTCGGTTATGAAGATGAAATCCTCATATTCTTTGCGGCAGGCAAACAGTACAACTGTTAATACCATTGCGGCTGCAATTACATAATTAATTTTTCGTTTCATAAGCTTGCAATATTAAAGATTTTCGTAATTTTAATTTTTAAAATGTTTAAACAATCATAACAAATTTGATGCAAAGATACTACATTTTTTCTTTTCGATCATTTTTTTTCTTAAAATTTTGATTTTAAAGAACTTTTTGTGTATTACGTATGGTAGTCCTGCCTATCATCCGGTCAAAACGTCCACCCATCGGTCGATAATATACCACGATTGTATATTCGTTTTCCGTCTGGAAAAAATTACCCTCAGCCATGGTCAGATTGCCTCTTGTTTCGCCTTCAGGCACAACAATATATTGATAATTATAATGTCCCTGTTTCAGCAAAACGGCTTTTTCGTATCGTCCTGTTTGGTTGTTATATTCCATCCTGCTGCTTTCGTCAGTCCGGTTTTGAAGAAAATCACCGAGTAAATATAGTTCTCCACCGACGATCATTGGCGAGGCTAACGCAAAATGAACGATAAAATAGTCCGATTCTATATCGGGATCCCGGCAGTCAAGGCAACGAACAAAGAAACGTCCGTTCTGATCCTGGTCATATTGATAACTGAGACGGGCGCGACTTTGATCGACCATCACTTCGGCATGGTAATAGGGATTGAAATATTGGATCCGTTCGATTCCCATGCCGTTGTAGCGATGGGTAAGAAATTCGATGCGCCGGTATTCGTTGCCTGCTTCGAAAATCAGCGTCCGGATATGCTCGTAGGTTAACCGGTTGTTTGAGATAATCGATGGCTGAAGATGGGTAGCGATATTGTCGATCCTGTTATTTTGAGAGACAGAGATTTTCAGTTCAGTCTGCGGGTATGCGATTGGAATCATTTGGGTATTTAAATGAAAACTGACCTGTTGATACATCGTATTAAACGTAATATCCGTATTGCCGGTGACGGTTGCATCAATGCCAATGAGTGGCTCGTATACGCCGAAACAGGCGGAAAACAAGCGTTTATCCGGATGGTCTTCTTCATAAACCTGTATCACATAGTTTCCTGATACTTTGAATCGTATGTTTTCGTTGGGCAGGAGTAACCGGAAGTTTGTATATTGTGTTGTTGTCGCGATTGATTGTGCATAATCGTCGATTGTCATTTGTTGGAAACCGTCCATATATTCGATAGGTGTAAGAATGGATTTTTTCCAGTCGGCATCGCAATGGATGATTGAATAGGCATAGCGTCCCTGGGTATGATTCAACACATCAAAGCTTACTTCAAGCATTTCATTCCCATTCAGTGTGATAAAAGGCTCCGAAATCAGTTCGCCGGACACTTCAACCCGGAGACTTTTGAGTTGATTGGAATACACTTCGGTCTCGTATGTAGTCTGCGCGTACAACAAATTCCCGGCAAAAAAAGCAAGTAGAAATGCGATATATTCAATCTTTTTGTTCATCTTTTTTTGTTCCATCCAATGCAAAACGATAACTCTATTCATCTTATTGTGCAAAGATATACTTTTTTCTTGATTTACAATGTGGTTATTCGTTTTAAAAAAATCAAACAAAAATCAACATGTGAAATTTGCTTAATAAACTGTAAATAAAGATTATAACACAAAAAAAAAGGTTAAAAAATCAAACAAAAATCAACATGCTATTCCGCATTATGTTCATTGAATACCGATATTTTTGCAAAAAACATGCAAATTTTTTGAGAAATAACTATATTTACGCGTTTTTGGTGTGGTATTATGTATTTACAAACGCTTTGGGTATTAGTATAAACATTGAGAAAATGACAGACAGTATTGTAATTATTCCGACATATAACGAGAAGGAGAATATTGAAAGCATCATTCGGGCAGTGTTTGGATTGGAAAAGGAGTTTCATTTGCTGATTATCGACGACGGATCGCCTGATGGGACGGCCGGTATTGTGAAACGATTGAAGGAAGAATTTCCGGACCGGCTTTTCATGATCGAACGGGAAGGCAAGTTGGGATTGGGTACGGCCTATATTTGCGGATTCAATTGGTCGATTGGCCAGGGATATGATTTTATCTTTGAGATGGATGCCGATTTTAGCCATAACACGGATGATTTGCCCCGGCTCTATGCTGCTTGTGTGGAACAAGGGGCTGATGTAGCCATTGGTTCGCGATACTGTGATGGTGTCAATGTGGTAAACTGGCCGTTGGGACGTGTGTTGATGTCGTATTTTGCATCGGTTTATGTCAGGATGATTACCGGAATGAAAGTACGCGACACGACGGCTGGATTTAAGTGTTATAGGTGTGAGGTGCTGAAAACCATCGAATTAGAAAAAATTCGATTCAAAGGATATGCTTTCCAGATTGAAATGAAATATACGGCTTTCAAGTGCGGTTTTCAACTTATGGAAGTACCGATTGTGTTCGTGAACCGTGTGTTGGGAACTTCAAAAATGAACTCATCTATCTTTGGAGAGGCCTTGTTTGGGGTTTTAAAATTAAAATGGTCGGGTTTTTCCCGCAAATATCCAAAGAAAAAAGGATGATGGGATGAAATATTTGATACATAATGCCTTTATTATCAACGAAGGACGCTCGTTTAAAGGTTCTGTATTAATTGATGGTGAGTACATTGCAGAAGTATACGAGGGTGATGTGATGCCTGTTGAAACGGCGGAAACCGTTCGGATTGATGCAACGGGAAAATGGCTCGTTCCCGGTGCGATTGATGATCAGGTGCACTTTCGGGAACCGGGTTTTACACATAAAGGAACAATTGCAACAGAAAGTCGTGCTGCTGTGGCGGGAGGTGTGACGTCATTTATGGATATGCCTAACACGAATCCACAAACCACAACAATCGCCGACCTTGAATGGAAATTTCGACAGGCTGCCGAAACATCCCTTGCCAATTATTCGTTCTTTTTTGGGGGTACAAACACAAATTTTCATGAAATCAGCCATTTAGATAAAAGTAGGATTCCCGGAATCAAATTATTTTTAGGCTCTTCTACCGGAAATATGCTGGTGGATAATGAAGAGACATTACGGCGTTTTTTTGGAGAAACCGGTTTGCTGATCGCCATTCATGCTGAAAAGGAGGCGATCATTCAGCGAAACAAGGCTTATTATATACAAATGTATGGAGAAGAGGCGCTGGATATTTCGTTTCATTCGCTGATTCGGAGTGAAGAAGCCTGCTATGTATCGACTGCCGAAGCTGTGGCGTTGGCTACATCGCTTGGAGCGCGTTTGCACTTGCTGCATCTGTCGACAGCCAAAGAACTGAGTCTTTTGGAATTGGGTAATCCCATTCATACAAAGCGTATTACAGCAGAAACGTGTGTGCACTTTCTATGGTTTACAGACGAAGATTATGCCGTCTGCGGAAATCGTATCAAATGGAATCCTTCGATAAAGACGGCGACCGACCGGCTGGCTTTACGGTCGGCAGTGAATGAAAACCTGATTGATATTGTTGCAACAGACCATGCACCACATCTGTTATCCGAAAAAGAAGGAAATTGCCTGAAGGCGGTTTCAGGCGCTCCCATGGTGCAACATTCATTGGTTGCCATGTTTGAATTGGCTTATCAAGGGGTGTTTACGGAAGAAAAAGTGGTGGAAAAGATGGCTCATCATCCGGCAGAATTGTTTGGTATCGACCGGCGAGGCTTTATCCGTCCGGGATATTATGCCGATTTGGTACTGGTAGACCCTTTGCATCGATGGACTGTTTCGAAAGACAATATTTTATATCAATGCGGATGGTCGCCTTTGGAGGGACAGACGTTTCATCGTTACATCTGGAAAACGTTTGTAAACGGACGTCTTGTTTTTTCCGAAGGAAAAGTGATTGAAGACGGCAAAGGATTGGAATTGAAATTTCAGAATTGATTCAAAAATTGACATTTTTTTGTCATTTTCAGCAAAAAAACGACAAATTTTCGTCAATTTGTAGTAAAAAATGCAAAACATGTTATATAACATGTTTTTTTTTGTAAAAATATGTAATAAGAAGTTATCTTTGCGTCGATAACCTAAACAATCTTTTTGCCTTAAAAGACTAATACCTATTAAGACCCTATAGAAGCAGTCTTTGCGAAAAGATTGTTTCTATATTTTTTTAGGGGTATTTTCGGTGACTCAATCCATCATCAGATTCATAAATGCCTGACGTTGTTCGTATTTCAAAAGTGTTTGCGTGAGGGTAGGGATAGTAGCAGTGGCAAAGTCGGGTAATTTTGAACCTTGAACCTTGAACTTTGAACCTTGAACCCCCATGGACGCCGCCCGGTACAACTCAACCATTTGTTCTTTGTTGATGGTTCGCGCCATTCCGTATGGTATGGAATGGGATGGGGTAGGAGGGACGCGGAGTATAGCTTTGGACAATTGGTGATGATTTAATACGGATTGAACAAGCGCGTTTTTTATTTCTTCATTTTCAACCATGATTTCTCTTATTGAAATGGTTTCGTTATCAGCTATCATGGTAAATGCCAATCCGGCAGGCTGTTTGTTTATGAAAGCCATCCATATTTCGCCTTTGCCTGATATCCAGTCCCGACAGACTGTTTCAAACTGGAAAGACGAATGTTGTATGGAATAATCACGTGCGCATTGTTTAGAATGGTAGTAAGCGAACATCGTAGCAGGTGAAATATCTTTGTATGAAAGCATGTGGAGGTTAGAAACCGGATGGTTTGCCGGATTGATACGGGAAATTTCTTCTATGGAATAATCAAACGCATTGGCAAATTCATACCGGCGATATAAGTCAAAAAGCTGGGGCGATGCAGGTATTAGTATGGCGAGCGCATAATCGCGGTTCCGCATTTCTTCTAAAGATTTGAACATTAACTGATTAATAAACCCTTTCCCTCTTTCGGACGGCAATGTGCATACGCCGCAAATATAACCTGCCGGAATGATTGTTCCGCAGTAAGTCATTTCGTAGGGGAGGATTTGCAAAGCCGAAATGACCATTCCGTTTTTTTTAACGACCAACGTATGTTCATCTTTATAGACGCGGTCAAAAAAAAGTTGTATGAATTCGTCCGAATCGCCGAATGACACTTTCCATAAGTCGATAATTTGTTGTTTCATACGTTTTCAGTTTCAGTTTTCGGACAGAATTACAGAATTTACACAGAATTTACAAATAAATTTTCAATTATCAATTCTCAATTGTTTCAACGCCATATTTTTTTCCAGAAGGATGATTGGTTGATAGGATAATTTCGCTTTACGCAATCCCGGTATTCCTAAATCTTCTTCGCGGTTGATATAGAGGAATTGTTCCGGTAATCGTTCCACAAATTCCCGGTTAATCACACTGAAAATGCCGTCAAACCGTATATCGGCTTTCTCGACATGTACCCCGAATGTATAATTGTTGATGGGTGAACCGTAGGTAAAAGCCACGATTTCGTTTTCAACCTGAATCGCACCACCCGTTAATCCCAATGCGTCAAAATGATTCAGCGCATACAGCATCGAACGGTTTTCAAATTTCAAGGCCTCTGCATCTTCTTCGGTATAGTGCGCTTGATACCACTTGTATTCCAATTCCAAACATTCCGGAATCATATCCCGCGTGATGGGCAAATAAGTGAAGGAGTGATTTTTAGTAAACTTGTTGATATGATTGCGTTTTGATTGGTATTTTTTACCTTTTAATGTTTGTAAATCTTCACGCCGATAGATGTAATCAAAATAATTTCTGTTTGCCGTAAACGTAAACACACCAGGGAACAACAATTCTATCCTGTTCCTTCCCTGCCCTGTGATTCCAAATATACGGAGTTGATCATCAATCCCTTTGGCGTCTTTTTCGATTTTTTCAATCGCCTGTTTCAAATCACCGGTTCCGATAGGAAACATGTAGACGCGGTACTGTTTGATATAAAAACGGATAAATAAAAAATCATCTTCAATGGCAAATTCGCTATGGTAGAGAAAGTGCCAACTACACATATTGGAAAAAGCAAAATCGCAATTCATAAAATTACCGGAAATGGTGTAAGCAGTAATAATATCTTTATCTACTATCGTGATTGGCTTAAATAACATATATATTATAAATAACTGAATAATTGAACTTTGAACCTTTAATTAAACGGAAACAATAACGGAACAACCACAATCATAATGATGCCCATCATGATTTGTAACGGCAATCCGACTTTCACATAATCCTTGAATGCATATTTTCCTACTGACATTACCAAGGCATTGGGCGGTGTGGAGAAAGGAGAGGCGAAACACATACTGGCGCCTATCGTCACAACCATCAGAAAAGGATAGGGGCTGAGTTCTATAGCAAGCGCTGTCTGCATAGCAATGGGCGCTACCAAGACAGCTACGGCTGTATTACTGATGACCATGGTAAGCATGGACGTCGTCAAATAAATTCCTGCTAACAATGCGTAAGGCCCAAAATCTTTTAAACCTGTCACTAAGCTGCCGGAAATAAGTTCGGAAAAGCCTGTTTTTTCAAATGCCAGCGCCATGGGTATCATTGCTCCAATCAGTATGATGCTTTCCCAGTTTATTGTTTTATAGGCTTCTTCGGTTGTGCGGAAACAACCTGTCAAAATTGTTAAAATGGCCGCTGTTAACACGGAAATGACAGGAGGAAATACATTGAAAACCAATGAGACAATCATTAAAAGCATAATACCGGCAGCAAGAGGCGCTTTGTAGTCTAAGGTGACTTTAGCAGCTTCTTCCATCGGATGTCCGATTACTACCCATTCATTTTCTTCCTGGCTTAGCAGGCCGATATTATCCCAGGTGCCCTGTACAAGCAAGACGTCGCCTGCATGAAATTTCACATCCTTAATATTGAGGATATATTCTTTTTTTCGTCCGATTCCTAAAATATTGACCGAATAATTGGCTCGAAAGTTGCTCTCTTTTACAAGTTTGTTCACTAATTTCGATTCAGGGAGCACCAACACTTCTGCAATTCCTATTTCACGGATTCTTAATTTGTCGGAAGGCAACTCACCTGTATATTCTGAAGTCTGTGCTTCGGCCAACTGTAGCCTGTTCTCTTTTACAAATAATTCAATATCATCGAATGCGCCGAATGCATACAGGATGTCATTGGCCTTCAATGCCAAGTCGGGGCCTGCTATTTTTTGGTTGACAGTTTTCATGAAAAATCCTGATACCGAAGGACTTCTCCTTACTTCCAGGATGCTGACATTGTATTTATCGGTGATATAGAGGTCGATTAATTTTTTGTTACAAACGAGCGCGTGTTGGGGTACAAGGATGCGGTAAAGATTATCGGATAATTGATATTTACGCGCTAAATCTTTGGAAGTAGTTTGTTTGTTTTTATTTTTTTCCGTATTTTTTTTAACGAGAAAAATTCTACTGAGCGGTATCAGAACCAAAATCCCTGCTGTTATGCAAATGATGCCTACCGGGACAAATGAAAAAAACGTGATATCATGATAACCGGCTTTGAATAATTCTTCCTGAATCACTAAGTTGGGAGGCGTTCCGATCAAGGTTAGCATGCCTCCCATACTGCTTGCAAAAGCCAAAGGCATCAGAAAACGGGCGGGACTGATCTCGGATTTCGCAGCCATACTGATTACAATCGGGAGCATCAACGCAATGGTACCGGTGTTGCTGACAAAACCTCCGATGAACGACGTCACCAACATGACAAGTAAAAACAATTTCAACTCATTATTGCCTGCCAATGAAACTATTTTACTGCTAATGATTTTGGCTAATCCTGTTTTGAAGATAGCGCCGCCCACCACAAACAGCCCTACCATCATAATGACGACAGAATTTGAGAATCCCGATAACGCTTCCTGAGGAGTCAATATTCCTGAAATAACCAACGCAATCAATGCACAAAGGGCAACGATGTCTGCACGTATTCTTCCATTGATAAAAAGGATTGTTGTAATTATTAATATTGTAAGCGTAATTCCCATACATGTTGTTTAAAATCTGCTAATCAATGGCGATATCCTGCCATGCGCCTTTCACCAATTCGCGTGTGACCTTAAAACCTGTTTCTTTCAATAAATCCAATGTTTCTTCCCGCCCATCGTTTACCAAATCGGGAAAATGACAATCAGAGTTTACCATCACCGGTATCCGACGTTGATACAGCGATTTAAAGCTATCGATATGCGGAAAGGTCTGGTGTTTGCGCACCATATTCTTTGTGTTGATTTCGACAATCAATCCTTTTTCGGCAATTAAATCCAAATAATCTTCAAGCGGCTTTTGATACCATGAGGCATTGAAATCAAACGCGGGATGAAGGTGCCCATTCTGATATATTTTGTCTAAATGACCGACAATATCAAATCCTCCTGTTTCAACCATTTGCATGGATGCACGGAAAAAATCTTCCGTTATCAACCGTATATTTCCCTGATAAAACCTTTCGAGGGCAAGTGCAAATTCATCAAACGGTCCGTCGATACATGCCATATTTTCTTCCGTCGGCGGATGTTGCCGGTTATTCAGGAAATGAACCGAGCCAATCCGGTAATCCAATGGCAACGAACAAAAATAAGGAATGGAAGCATTATAGGTTTCATCTAAATAATCAATCTCTAATCCGAGATATAGTTCGATTTGTTCGCTGTATTTTTCCTTTAAGTGTTTGATTTCATTGATATATTCATCCATATCACCGGCAGACATATTCCAGAAAGTCTCGAACGGCAACGGTGAATGGGATGAAAACCCATACGCCCGGAAATGTCGGGAAACGGCACATTTGATAAAGTCTTCCGGTTGGCTTCGTCCGTCGCAGAAGGTACAATGACTGTGAAAATTGCTGGGAAACATGCTTTTTTTATGTTTGATAATTTATAACACTATAATTGAATGTGACAAAGGTAGGGTTTTTGTCTTAATTATTAAATTTTTCATTACTATTTTTTTTAGATGATGCGAACGCTACAACATGTGAAAATTTGGGTTAAACAAAATAAATTATTTGCCCTGAATGTGTTTATTATTCCCCGAAAGTATTATTTTTGCAAAAAAATCTGATTGTAGTTAGCTAAAAACATGCAAAATCATCATTATGTTGGTCTCACTGATGTACAAGTACTCGAAAGCCGAAAACAGTACGGAGAGAACATATTAACGCCTCCTCCTAAAGAGCCATGGTGGAAAAATCTGTTAGAAAAATTTACCGATCCGATCATTTTGATATTATTGGTAGCATTGGCTTTATCCATAGGTGTAGCGTCGTATGAGTTTTATTTGGGACACGGATTGAGAATTTTCCTTGAGCCGGTGGGTATTTTAATTGCCATTCTCCTGGCGACTATCGTTGGTTTCTGCTTTGAACTGAGCGCCAACAGGAAATTCGAGGTGCTGAACAAAGTCAACGACGACACGTTGGTGAAAGTGATACGCAACGGCAACGTTTGTCAGATTTCTAAAAAAGAGGTGGTTGTCGGCGATATTGTGATTCTTGAAACAGGCGAAGAAGTGCCTGCCGACGGTGAACTGCTGGAAGCCGTCTCGCTGCAAATCAACGAATCGACGCTTACCGGCGAGCCGGTGTGCAAAAAAACAACCAACCCCGATTATTTCGACAAGGACGCCACCTATCCGTCCAACTACGCCCTGAAAGGTACGACGGTTGCCGACGGACACGGTATGATGCAGGTGTTGAAAGTAGGCGATGCCAGCGAATACGGCAAAGTGTACGAAGGCGCACAAATTGACAACAGCGTGGAAACACCGCTCAATCAACAGTTGGACAAATTGGCAAAGTTAATCACCAAAGCAAGTTATACAGTAGCATGTTTCATTATTGTGGGGCGTTTGATCAGTTATTTTGTCGCGGCAGGCGGATTGTACGTGGACGACTGGCTGACTTTTGGGAGTTATGCGCTTAATACCATTATGATAGCCGTTACGCTTATTGTCGTTTCCATTCCCGAAGGATTGCCGATGAGCGTCACACTGAGTTTGGCGATGAGTATGAAACGTATGTTATCGACCAATAACCTCGTGCGCAAGATGCACGCCTGCGAGACAATGGGCGCAACAACAGTCATCTGTACCGACAAAACAGGGACGCTGACGCAAAATCAAATGAAAGTCTTTGACCATGATTTTTATCAAGATTTACAAGATTTACAGGATTTTTATCCGGCAAAAACCCATATTTCCCCAAATAATCCTGATCATCTTACTAATATTGTAAATCATGGTTTTGATTTTATTTATGAGGGTATTGCCATCAATTCAACGGCCTATCTTGATTTTTCCGACCCATCCAAAGTCAAGGTTTTAGGGAATCCAACGGAGGGCGCATTGTTGCTCTGGTTGCATGATAACAATGTCGATTACTTGTCTTTGAGGGAAAATGCTGAAGTTATTGAACAGCTTACGTTTTCTACCGAGCGCAAATACATGGCGACGATTGCCAACTCTTCTTTGCTTGGCAAAAAGATATTGTACGTGAAAGGCGCTCCCGAAATTGTACTTGATTTGTGCCGGACCGTTCCCGTTGCGAAGGAAGACATCCATAAGCAGTTGCTTGATTATCAAAACAAGGCGATGCGCACGTTAGGCTTTGCCTGTCAGATAATTGATGATGATGCGACTTATATTCACGAAGGCAGATTGCAGCATGTCAATCTTACGTTTCTGGGGATTGTCGCTATTTCCGACCCTGTCAGAGCAGATGTTCCCGAAGCCGTAAAAACCTGTATCAGCGCCGGTATCGGCATCACTATCGTTACGGGCGACACACCGGGGACGGCTAAGGAAATCGGTCGTCAAATCGGTTTATGGCAGGAAGACGAACCGGAAACGCACCATCTCACCGGAACGGAATTTGCGGCCATGAGCGATGTGTCGTTGTTAGACAAAATCCTAAATCTAAAAATCTTGTCGCGCGCCCGTCCGATGGACAAGCAACGGTTGGTACAACTGCTGCAAAGCAAGAATCAGGTCGTTGCCGTCACAGGCGACGGCACCAATGACGCTCCGGCTCTCAAAGCAGCACAGGTAGGCCTTTCGATGGGCGATGGCACATCGGTCGCCAAGGAAGCCAGCGATATTACGATTATCGACAATTCGTTCAGCAGTATTTCCCGCGCCGTGATGTGGGGACGTTCATTGTATCAAAATATTCAGCGGTTCATCCTGTTTCAGTTGACCATCAACGTTGCCGCCTGTCTGATTGTGTTAATCGGCGCTTTTCTCGGTACGGAATCGCCGCTGACGGTGACGCAAATGCTGTGGGTCAACCTGATTATGGATACCTTTGCCGCAATGGCGTTGGCTTCATTACCACCCAACGAAAAGGTAATGCTCGACAAACCCCGCAAAACAACCGACCATATTATCAGTATACCGATGGCAAAAAACATTTTGGGCGTCGGACTTGTGTTTGTCGTCCTGCTTTTCGGTTTGGTACAGTATTTTAAACATGCTGATATTGTATCGCTTACGCAATTCAGCTTGGCGGAATTTGGACGCAGTTTCTTTGATTTCAGCCCCGGCGACGGATTATCGGCCTATGAACTTTCGCTGTTCTTCACTATCTTTGTGATGTTGCAATTCTGGAATATGTTCAATGCCAAAGCGTTTATGACCGGAAAATCGGCGTTTGCATCGCTTTCCCAAAGCAAAGGATTCTTATTCATTGCGTTGGTGATTATTGTCGGTCAATGGCTGATTGTCACTACCGGCGGCGAAATGTTTAACGTAACGGCTTTGCAACTTGCCGATTGGGGGATTATTATCGGATGTACATCGGTCGTGTTTCTGACAGGTGAACTACGAAGAGCCATACGAAAATAATTAATGCGAAAGCGGCTTTATCTTTTCAATCAAGGTGTTTGCTAAATCGAAACACAAATTTTTCAATTATCAATGATTAAACCGAAAGAAATTTATAACTTTGCGCCCCCGAACGGTACAAATGGAAACAACAACGGGAAGGGAACATTTATTATTCATAAAATTAACATTTTTTTGAGATGGTAAAAACAGCGGGAAATTTGATCGGGAATATGATTCCGAATAACTTTTTTGTTGCCAAGGGCAGTGGTGAATCCGATTTGGAGAAACACGCCGGTTCTTATCACATGGCATTGTATGATGCCGGGATTGCAGATTTTAATATTATGACGTATTCGTCGGTGATTCCTGCAACGGCTCGTTTGGTGACGATGGACGACATTGATTTGCCTCCGTTTGGTTCTGAGATGAAGACGATTATGGCTGTTTCGCATGGGTATCAGGACGAATTTGTTTCTGCCGGAATCGTGTATGCCTGGATGTACCGAGATGAAAATTTTGATGATAAAGTAGGTGGATTGGTCTGCGAAGTCAGCGGACGTTACCGTATTGAAGAATTGGAATCACGTCTGATTCGTGTCATCAACGATTTGCATCAAAAGACGTATGGCAGGTATTATCTCGGTGATTTGAATTTTATCACGGAAGGGATTACCGTCGAAGAACGGTATGGTACGGCAGTGGCTGCTTTGTGTTTTATTGATTTCTTAGTTCCGCCTGCGGAAGGGCAAGGATAAATTACTGCATTGCAGTTTTTTTTGTATCTTTGCAGGCAGACATGATTTATTCAATGAAAAAATATGTATCAGACTTGCAGGTGACGGAAGTTACAATGCTCTCGCACGACTATTGCCTGCTGAAACTGACATCTGAAGAACGGTTGCCTGAAATGTTTCCGGGGCAGTTTGTCGAAGTCCGTGTAGATGGTTCGCCTCCCACTTTTCTGCGCCGTCCGATCTCAATCAATTATGTGGACAGGAAAAAGAACGAACTGTGGTTGCTGATTCAATGCGTCGGTGCAGGCACATACCGCATGGCAACATACAGGGTAGGGGAGAAGGTCAATCTGCTGATGCCTTTAGGCAATGGTTTTACTACTCCCGGTGAACCCGGTAACTCCCGATGCCTGTTGATTGGGGGTGGAGTGGGGTGTGCTCCTTTGCTGTTTCTGGGTGACGAATTGAAACAGGCTGGTTTTGAGCCGGTATTTTTATTGGGCGCACGCCGGAAGGAGGATTTGGTGCAGCTTTCTGATTTCCGTCGTCTTGGGACAGTGCATATTACAACGGAAGACGGTTCGATGGGTGAAAAAGGATATGTGACAAACCACTCCGTATTGCGCGATGAGACATTCGACCGGATATACACATGTGGCCCCAAGCCGATGATGGTTGCGGTGGCTAAGTATGCGGTATCCAAAGGGATTTCTTGTGAGGTATCATTGGAAAATACGATGGCATGCGGCTTTGGAGCCTGCCTGTGTTGTGTGGAACAAACGACGGAAGGGCACAAGTGCGTATGTACGGAAGGCCCTGTTTTTAATATCAATCAATTGACATGGCTGAGTTGACGACAAAGATAGGCGGGATGACATTGAAAAACCCTGTGATGAGTGCTTCGGGAACGTTTGGATATGGTCTGGAATATGCAGATTTTATGGATATTGCCTGTCTGGGCGGAATCGTTGTGAAAGGAACAACGATTGAAGTGAGGGAAGGGAATCCTTATCCGCGAATGGCGGAGACTGCTTCTGGTATGTTGAATGCAGTCGGTTTGCAGAACAAGGGAGCCGATTATTTTGTGAAAAATATATATCCCGCCATCAAAGACATTGATACAAATATGATTGTTAATGTAAGCGGTTCGTCGGTAGAAACTTATGTGGAATGTGCGGAAAAGATGGTTTCGTTGGAACGGATTCCGGCGATTGAGTTGAATATTTCGTGTCCAAACGTCAAACAGGGCGGAATGGCTTTCGGGGTGACATGTAGCGGCGCAGCCCAAGTAGTTCGCGCCGTCCGGAAAGTATATCCTAAAACATTGATTGTCAAACTTTCGCCGAATGTAACAGATATTACGGAAATTGCGCGTGCCGTCGAAGCGGAAGGAGCCGATGCCGTATCATTGATAAACACGTTGCTTGGAATGGCGATTGATGCAGAGAAACGGACGCCTGTCCTGTCTACCGTCATGGGTGGATTATCGGGGCCGTGTATCAAACCGGTTGCGCTCCGCATGGTGTGGCAAACATACCGCGCGGTAAAAATACCGGTTATCGGTATGGGAGGCATTGCCGGATGGAGAGATGTCGTGGAGTTTATGCTGGCGGGCGCTTCGGCTGTACAGATTGGAACGTATAATTTTATTGATCCGGCTGTTTCGGTCGAGGCGATATATGGGTTGGATGATTATTGCGACCGGCATGGCTTTCGTTCGGCAAACGAATTGGTCGGGGCGCTTCAAATATAGTTATTAAGATGAAAAAGAAAAGGTATCGCAAATCTACTAATCTCTGTGAAACTCTGTGCGCTTTGTGTCTCTGTGCTGAATACTATATTTCAACTGATTTTTTTCAGCACAGAGGCGCAGAGGACACAAAGGTTCACAGAGAAAAATGCAAATCTTTTTTGCCACCATTTAAATTAAAAAATGACAAAGTCAAATACACCTGTAAAATTCTGTTTCTTATTTTAGCAGTATTATTGGTGAGTGTTGCAGAGGCTCAAAACATACGTATTCCGGATGAAAATTTCAAAGCCTACTTGGTCGCTCATTTTGATACGGACGGAAATGGTGAAATTTCTGTTGCGGAAGCCGCACAGGTGAAGGTGATTGAGTGTACGGATAAACCTTTGTCGTCGCTTGAGGGGATTGAATATTTTACTGCATTGGAAGAACTTGATGTCTCGTATGCCAATTATTTTGCACGTGGAGGACTTACCTCGCTCGACCTCAGCAAAAATACGTCATTGACAAAACTTCGTTGCGACAATAACCAGCTGGATACGTTGGATTTAAGCCATAATACGGCATTGAGGGAATTGCACTGCCGGAATAACTATCTGACCACCCTTGAACTGAACGACCACCCCGCATTGGAAGAAGTGCTGTGCGATAATAACCGACTGACAAAGTTTACGATCGGAGCGAGTGATGCGTTGGTGATGTTGAATATACGTATGAATCAGTTGGAAGAAATTGACCTGACCACATGTCTTTCTTTGCGTTGGCTAAACTGCTCTGAAAACAGAATCGACTCGCTCAGCCTTTCCGGGAACAAGAAACTGGAAAGCCTTTTTTGCAACGATAACCTGTTGCGTGTATTAGATATTGGTCAAAACATCGCTTTAAGGGAGCTATATTGCGGACGTAACCGGTTGGATTCGTTGGATGTGAGCGGGAATCTTGTCCTCACTGATTTGGATTGCGGGAATAACCGGCTGACTACATTGGATGTGAGCATGAATCTTTTATTGACCGACCTCGAATGTAGTATTAACCGGCTTACTACGTTGGATGTCACGCAAAATAATATGCTTAAAAAACTCTATTGTAACGTGATACCTTCGCTTTCCACCATTTATTTGCGTAAAGGAGATTCCTATCCTGAGGTGAGCTATATGAGTTCGACATTGATCATTTATCTCGTCGACGAATTGACGGGAGCGATGGAAATAATGCCTCCTCCGGAAGAAGTAAAACCGGTGGAAGTAAAAGAAATCATCCACGCAGAAGAGAAACCGGAGACGACAAGGCCTCTTACAGCCCGTGAAATCTATTTCAGCGAAGCGAGGCGATTGGAGGAACTCCACAGAATAGAAGAAGAAAAAAGAGCGGAAGAAACAGCCCGGAGGGAGGTGATACGCAATCACATGGGTTTCATTGAGATTCCCGACAATACGTTCCGCGCTTATCTGTTAGAATCGTTCGATACGAATCGGGATGGTGAAATATCCGGGCCGGAAGCGCGTATGGTAAAAGCGCTTGACTGTTCGGGATTAGGAATTACCAATCTTGAGGGAATTGAATATTTCTCGTCGTTGGAAAGCCTGAATTGCAGCAAAAATACCATTAACCGGTTAGATTTAACGTATCATCCGCTTTTGCAGTCATTGGATTGTTCGCTAAATAAATTGGATAAGTTGGATTTTTCACAAAATCAGGCATTAGCCGAAATCCGGTGTTTTGAGAATAACCTGATTGTGCTTGATGTGAGCCGGAATCAACGATTGAGGGTGTTGGATTGCAGTAGTGTACGTCTGATTAAATTGGATGTATCTGCCAATACGCTGCTGAATGTATTGATTTGTCATAACAATCATTTAGAGACGTTGGATGTTTCCCGGAATCTGAATTTAGACAGTCTGATTTGTAGTAGAAATCAGCTAAAAATGCTTAATCTGATACAAAATAACCGATTGGAACATCTCAATTTCAGCAGTAATCAATTGAATATGATCGACCTTTCCCGCAACACGGCATTAACGGAACTTATTTTCAGCCAAAACCAGCTCACTGCAATTGATTTAAGTCAAAACGCCAAATTGGAGAAATTAGATTGCGGACAAAATATGTTACAAACGATTAACCTTAGCCATAATAGTTTATTAAAAGAATTGTATTGCAAAGGGAATCAGATTTCGGATTTAGACCTCAGTAAAAATCCGGCATTGGTTCAATTGCATTGTTCGGACAATCTGTTAAAGATTGTAGATGTCAGGATCAACTTGAAACTGAAATATATAGAGTCGGCTCCAATGGATACGCTTGAAACTATTGTTTGCCCGCGTGAAGCAGTTTATTCCCGGTTTTTATATCCGGTTTCGGCAAATGTGAATTATAGGTAATAATCAGTTGAATTGTATTAATAAATGTTATAAATTCACCATGTTTGAAAGAATTAGTCTATTTTTGCCGAGGAAGTTTTTAATGATTACAACAAAAATGAAGATTAAAACATGGATTCTTATCGGGATGTCGGCGCTTTTATTCTTATCAACTGCAACAGAAGACGCAAGTCTCACAGAAGGTTATCAGCCCGGTTATTATGCTCCTAAGATAGCATTGCCTGAGAATAATCAAACGATAGAATTTACGGCTCAATCAGGACATTACACATTGGTGAATTTTTGGGCGGCGTACGATGCGGTTTCCCGTGTACGCAACGTTCAATTGTGGAATAGGATGAATGAATTGGATTCGACCTGCATTACGCTTTATTCTGTTTCGTTGGATGAACGAGTTTCCGTTTATGAAGAAACCTTGAAGACAGACCAACTTGAAAAAACAAATCAATTACATGATATACAGGGATTAAAATCATCTCTTTACAAAAAATACAGATTAAACAAAGGATTTAGAAATTTCTTGATTGATGACAAAGGAGTCATTATTGCTATTGCTGTTACACCGGATCAATTGTCCGGTTTTGAGAAAAAAGACGAGTAAAGCCAAAGTTTTTTGAACCGCTTTTTTATGTACCCTGTACTTCAATAAATAATCAGATAAGTTTAACACTCCCTGATTGTCAACCATTTTATTTATTTCTCCAGATGTACATTCATTTGTGGGAATGGAAATACCAGGCCATGTTTGCGGAATTCGTTGTAGACCATCTCATTCAAATCGCATTGAACAGGATGAAAATCAGCTGTATTGACCCAGAACCGTGCTGTGATTTTCACCGAACTGTCTTCTAACGTTTGCAGGAAGACAACGGGCTCCGGATCCCTGAAAATACGCGTATCTTTATTTAGCAGTTCCAATAGTACTTTCCGGGCTGTGTCCATATCATTGCCATAAGATATGGCGTAAGAGCAATCCGAACGCCTTTTCCCTTCCTGGTTGTAGTTTGTAATCACGCCGTTGGCTAACGAACCGTTCGGCAGATAAATAATTTTATTATCGACTGTTTTTAGCCGCGTTGTAAAAATGAGAATTTCCATCACAGTGCCGGAATATCCTTTTTCGGTTTCAATAAAATCGTTCACTTTAAATGGTTTAAAGAGAAGGATAACGACTCCTCCTGCAAAATTTTGTAACGTACCTGACAGCGCCATGCCGATTGCCAACGATGCAGCGCCCAGAACAGCAATGATTGACGTCATTTCCACACCGATAGTGGTCAGCACAATAACAATGACAAGTATTTTCAAAACAATACTCACCAACGAAACAAGAAAACTTTGTAAAGACGGCTCAACTTTACGTAAAATCATGATTTTATGAAAAGAACGTGTAATTCTTTTGGCTATCCATAAGCCTATAATCAAAATTAGAATTCCGGTCAGTAGTTTTATTCCGAATGTAACGGATGATTCAATAAATAATTGCACTACGCCGATCATGTGATTGAAATCAGTTGTCTCCATTTTTTATTATTTTTATACGATTCGTTTATTACGTGACAAAGTAAAAAGAAATATGGCAAACAACCAAGCATTATTAGGTAAAATTTAGCCTTTTTGAAAATATTTTATCCTATTTGATGTGTTTATGATAAATATTACTACTTTTGTTTAAAATAATGAATAATGAATAGAAAAACATATAAATTGACGGAATTAAAACCGGACATAACTTAGTATAATATGTATTGAATAAATTAAATGTAAGTATATTATGGAAATTTATAATGCAGAAGAACATCTGTCTTGTTATTGTTACGAAGGTGGAGTAGACCCTGTGATCGAAGTACGAGAGATCAAACGAATGGAAACAGGAGATTTATCGCTTTCAAGCAATGAAATCGTGTTGGTTGTAAGTGGAAAAATACGACTAAATATATACGACAAACAGGGTTGGGAATTGCGAAAAGGTCAATTTGTTTTTTTGCCTTCGGGTTTCAACTTGTCTTATAAAGCGCTTACAAAAGGTCAGATATTGATATTCCGGTTGGATGACAGCATCCACTTGTGCCACAGTTACAGCCTTGAGCGGCTGTATAGTAAAGAAAAAAGGATTGAAAAATCAGAAATCATTACTGTGCTTGAATGCAATACCCGTTTATGGCATTTTGTCAAAAGCTTAATCAATACTTGGGAAGACGGATTGAAATGCCGGTTTTATTTACAGGCAAAGATCAATGAGTTGCTTATATTGATCCGCTTGTATTATTCGGAAGAACAACTTGGGCATTTTTTCTATTTTGTTTTAAGTTCAGATAAGGCATTTGCAGAATTTGTGCGGATGAGTTACCTCCAATACCCAACAGTCGGTAAATTGGCAGAAGCGATGAATATGACCCCACAGCAATTTACAAGGCGATTTAACGATGTGTTCGGACAGGCGCCCTACGGATGGATGCAACGTGAAAAGGCGCGATTGATCTATGGAGAAATATGCCGGAGTGATAAACCACTCAAAGAAATAGCATCTAAATACGGTTTTCCTATTCCGGCGAAT
>Ga0099364_10003484_pt1 | contig 24413 bp, 23 predicted proteins | sample TergutTh196P3_FD_73070 | JGI IMG/M metagenome (GOLD analysis project Ga0099364, IMG submission 73070) | Microcerotermes parvus P3 segment gut microbial communities from Pointe-Noire, Republic of the Congo - Th196 P3 | ecosystem: Host-associated > Arthropoda: Insects > Digestive system > Gut ...
CCTGCGGCGTTCCAAACGGCATAGTCGTTTGCGTACCTATTGTCCCGTTAAAGGACAGCTTATCACCGTACAAACGGTATATTTCTTTAAAATCCATGCATTCGGGCTGTACGGGGTTCAGCACGTCGATCCCCGCGTCAATGAGATGCGGGATAAGAGGCTCTATATAACCGCATGAATGGTAAACTATAATGATTTCGGGATTTATTTTTTTAACCTCGCTTATAAGCCCTTTAAGCCTTGGCTTAAGCCACGTTGTATACAGTTCCTCGCTCATCATTAAGGATTTCTGCGTACCGACGTCGTCGCCTAAAAAAAGCAAATCACATCCCGCATTTGCATATGCTTTTGCCTGTATTGTGCTCATTTCGGTTGTTTTGTTGAGAATATACTCAGCCATCGGGTCATCCATCATCATATCAACCATCAGGTTTTCCATGCCGCGTATGTACCACGCCCTTTCCCAAATGGTCATTTGCATATTACCCATAGCCGCAAGACCTTTTTTATGCGCGATTTCAACCTGCGCCTTTTGATGTGAATCGTCAGCACCCGCAAAATCCGGTAACGGAAACTCTATCATTTCGTTTAAAGAATCACAGCCCTCAAGCGGATTGCGCATATGCGTCATATGCCTTGCCGCCTCTGAACCCGGTTCACGCGCAACGCCGTATATATCTATCTTTGAACCGGGCTTCAAGTTTTTGTGATATTTTTCATATTGCTTTAAATCAGTTTCTTTAGGGCACAAATCTCCTATTTGCGCGACGGAAAAACCGTAATAATCAGCATATTCGCGGTCTGCGCATACTTCTTTCTTGTATTTTTCATGAAGCTCTGGACAAAGCACAAACTCGACCGGAGCTTTTTTGTAGCCTTTTCTTTTATAAAGCGAAATCAAGTTTTCCCGTTTTGTCATTTTGCACCTCATTATAAAATTTAAATTTAACGTATTTTTTTGTCACAATACTTTTTTACTTCCGAAATTATCCGCGATTTTTACACATTCCCCATGCCCGCCCAAATCCGCGAAAAATTCTTTCAGACACCCGTTTTGCCCCACATTGTCCTTTATGATGCTGTAAGCGAGATTCCTTGCGACAATGCCGTAATTGGGCGAATACACGCCTGTCCCGCCATCATCACATCCCGCGAGCATAATGTTGGAGGTGCATACGATGTTGTCGCAACCGTCAAGCAGCACTTGGCTGTTCTCATGCCCGGACAGCTCGGCAGGCCATTTTTCAATAAATGCGCCGCTTCTGTATATGATGTTGCCTATCATTGTGATTGTATGCGATCTTTTTTTATGGCCTCCTACATATATTCCCGCGCCGCTTGAGCGGTCAATATAATTTCCCGTTAAATTCCAATTGCTGCCGTTTTTAATTCTGACGCCGCCGCCGTTCCACTCTATACGATTGCCGGTAACCGTTACTGAAGCGTTGTCGTCGTCCGCCATGATGCCATAGCCCTTGTTGCCCGTAAACCAGCAATCAAGTACAAAGCCGTCCCACCCCTTGATATACAAACCGTTTTTGAGGTTTCGCGCAACCATGCTGTGGCGTATCCTAAAGCACCATATTCTGTGAAACATGATGCCATTCCCCGAAAAAGAGCCTATATAGCAATCTTCAATAACCGGCGTATCCTCTTGCGCACCCTGCGTCTCTCTGTTAACCATAACGCCGTGAACATTATCCCCCAAATGCTGTCCTTCCAAATACATTCCTTGTATGGTGGCGCCGAACGCATCGGTAATATCCAATAAGCATTCGTTATTTGCGGACATTAGCTTTATAATTGAGCCGGAGGCTTCTCCTCGGAAGCTCCACGAGCTGTACCCCTTTAAACCCGTGCGCGGGCGCATGGTAAGCTTGTTGCACATATAAGTTCCCGGCGGGACAACTACGGTGCCGAACACCTCCCCGGCCTTGTCGAGAGCTTTTTGAAAAGCGCTTGTGGAATCCGTTTCGCCGTCGGCCACCGCGCCGAAATCGAGTACGTCAAATAAATTATCCATATGTTATCTCTCCCAACACAACGGATTTTCACATTCTAGCGATATTTCATCCATTCAAATGCCAAATTCAGCCATCCTTGAATATTAGAATAAGCCTCCGGTACTCCGCTTTGTCCGGTTCCTAGGCTCAAACCGTGAGAACCATATTGATAGATATGCGACTCAAAAGGAACGTTATTTCTGCGCAGCGCCAATGTAAACAGCAGGGTGTTTTCCACCGGAACAGTCTCATCCTCATAGGTATGCCATATAAAAGCAGGCGGCGTATCTTTGTCCACTTGATTTTCCAAGGTTAACTTTAATGCCTTGCTTTCATTACCCTTGAATAAAGAATCCATACTGCCGCGATGAGCAAATTCCGTTGCCGTAATGACCGGATACGCAAGAATCAGGCCGTCGGGTCTATAATCTTCTTTATGACCGCCTATTTCTTTTTCTATCCACCCTTTGTTCCAGAATACTCCTAAGCTTGCCGCCAGATGTCCGCCTGCGGAAAATCCGTTTATAAATATTTTGTTTTCAATAATATTCCATTCATCAGTCTTTTCGCGAACCATCTTCATTAGCTTTGCAAGCTGTAACAGAGCGGTTGGAAATTCAACGATACCGACACTGTAGCGCAATACAACGGCGTGATGACCGGCTGCGTTAAATTGCATGGCAACGGGTTCCGCTTCTCTGTCTGAAACAAATTCGTACCCTCCGCCTGGACAAATAATAACCAGAGGCCGGTTTTTAATATTTGCCGTTTCATCCAGTATATAGGCTGTGGCATACGCCTCAACCCCGTTTACGGTTATAACTGTTTTTTCGTGTAACATATTCCGCTCCTTAACGGTCTTTTGTGTTCAAGAGATAAATACGGCCCGCCCGGTCCCGGCGGATTCAAACGCCGCCTCCATGATTCGCAGTACCCGCAAAGCTTGCTCCGGTGTGATGTCCAACGGGCGTTCGCCGTCCATAGCCAAGACAAAATCGTTATAAAAGTCGCAGTAGTCGGTCTCAGGGAGAGCTACTGTTATTTCCTTGCGTTTCTCAGCTTCGTTCATTGTGCGGGTAGGCCCCGCTTTGTTGTAGGTGATCGGAGCGTCCCACATATCGGGGTCGTAATCCGGACGCAGAACAATTTTGCCGTCACTCGCCCAGTCGTCAATTACCATTGAAGCCTTATCTCCGAATACCCGCCATCTCGGCGGCGAAAGAAAATGGCTTGTCCCTACGTAAACGCAAGCCGTCAACCCATTTTCATAAGTCAACAACATACGAAATCCATCCTCGCAGTCATATCCGCCTGCGTTAAACATGGTGCAGAACACAGATTTTACAGGCAACGGAAAAAGCGTCAGCATTTGGTCAATCAGGTGGACGCCCCAATCACGAAGCATTCCGCCGCCTTCGACGGAAAAACGCCTCCAGCCGGGCGGTATCCCCCTGCCCGCCGTAACGCTCGACTGGATATCAAAAACTTCGCCTAACATTCCGCTTTCAACAGCTTGCCTGACGGCAAGGAAATCCGAGTCCCTGCGGCGATTTTGATGAATAGTCAGCAGTCGTCCGACATCTTCGGACACGCGGCTCATTTCCGCCAGCTCACGGGAATTCATAGCGGCGGGCTTTTCAACGATAACGGCTTTTCCCGCTTTCAACGCGGCGTATGTAACCGGCATATGCGCCGGATTGGGAGTCGCGACTATCACGATATCAATGTTGCTGTCCGCAAGCAGAGCCTCCTGTGACAGATAGGTAAAAAGCCCGTCCGCACGCGCCGCTTCGCATCGCGCAGCGGCAATGTCATACGCGCCTGTAATCGCAACGCGGGGCGTTTTGCACACGCCTATATAATGCCACCGCCCCATATTTCCGTACCCGATAATAGCCGCCCGATAGTTTTTCATGCACTTCACCTATCCGAAAAGCTCACGCAGTTTTTTAAGCCCGCCCGCAATTGTCGCCGATATGTCCGCGTTTTCGGGAACAGCGGCTTCAATGCTCAGGGTGTTGTTGTAGCCTATGCTCTTGACCGCGTCGGCAAATGCGATGTAATCTGCGCCATCGTCGTTTTCGCTCGGAATCGTGCGCGTCGGTGGATACGCTATGTGTAGATGGAAAAGCTTATCCGGCGCTTTTGTGATATCATTAGGGGACTGTCCCTCGGTGATGCAATGGTAGAGGTCAAGCAAGGCCCCTGTTGCGTGCCCGCATTCACGCGCAATACTAACTGCTTCGTCAAAGCTTGTAATCATATCGGTTTCTTTACTACAAAACGGTTCAATGGCGATTTTTAAATTGTAAGACGCCGCAAGCGGGTTAATCATTTGTAGCGCGTCTATTATCTGGCGGCGAACCGTTTCATGCGACAGTCCATCGGTAAGACAGCGTGTGCCGCCGTGACCGAATACAATTAGTTCACTGCCCAAATCCGCCGCTATGGGCAATACACGTTTTACGTGTTCAAGCATTGCGCCGAGATTTCTGTCATTGCCCACCAACGGCATATCGCCCGGAAAGAGCAACATGTTTACGCGGCACGGTACGCCCGTGTCACTTAAGCGCGACTTAATCTCCGCGTATTGTGGAGGTGAAAAATTGAGCAAGCTTGTAAGCTGTGTTTCAAGGTAATCGTACCCCGCTGCAAGTACGCCCTCGAATATTTTCCTGCCACGCGGGTCGTCTGTAAGCATAAAGTTTAGGTTAGCACAATACCCGTATCTCATACATATACCCACGCACCAAGCCGAGCACAAAACGCAGACAAAAAATCGCATGGGCTCGTGATTGGTTCCTTTCTATTTGTGTTATTTCTCAAACTTTACACCCCATTATTCTTTCGCTTGCATACATTCTACCACTGTAGGGCGCAATTTGTAAATCTCCTCAAGCGTCACGGGTCTGCCTAAAGTGCCGGAGCGCAACGCCGCCATTGAGGCCGCAAGGCACAGAATACCATGGTCGATTGATACCTGTGATTTGCCTTTTCCCTCAATTTCATCGAGAAAATGCCGCATGACAGCACCCTCTGCATCGAACAGATCGGCGGCGTCCTCGGGCGCGCAGGAAACTTTTACAATACTCCCGCCATCAGTAATGACCTCTATCGGTGGTTGATACGGAATGACAGAGGGCATGATAAGTGCGTCTTTTCCCGTCGCGGTTACGAACAAGCCCCCGTTAACGCCGGAGGGAAGCCCCCAATTCATCATGATTTCACCGAGCGAGCCGTTTTCGTATTCCACTGTCATAAAGCAAGCGTCGGCGGCTTTCGTTCCAATCGAAGCAAGCGTCGGCCTATCCTTCGCATTACTGCGCCAGCGACAGTTGACCGACACAGGGTCGGACTTAAAATAAAGGCGCATCAAGTCAAATAAATGACATGACATATCAACCATTGGTCCGCCATTGCCGTACAGGGCGTCGTGCATCGCGATTTTCGGGCGGGTTTCACGAATGTCTGTCCACTGGACCATCAGGTTGTCTCCAAACAGGTCTTGCTCAAACGCGTTCCAAAGGGCGCGATAATAATGAACGTTGCGGTACTGCATACCTACGGCGAGCACCTTGCCGGTTTGTTCCATGCATTCCTTGAGCGCAAAGCATTTCGCGAGCGATAAATCCATTGGTTTCTCCGAAAGCACGTGACATCCGCAACGCATTGCAAATATTGCCATATCGCAGTGATAATAGGCGGGTGCCGCAATAATCACGATATCGGGGCGGCTGTCAAGAATAGCCTTTTCCCAATTAGCCTCCTGCTTGCTAAAGCCGAATTCGACCGCGGCTTTCGCCATTCTGTCGGGTAAAATATCACACACAGTACTCCACTCAACACGGTCGGCGTAATGATTTTTAAGCATGCTCATATAAGTTGTTCCGCGGTCGCCCGCGCCTATAACGGTAATTTTATACGTATTCATAAATAACTCTCCCGCCTAAAACAAGCTTTTAATATAGTCGTAATTTATTTTCGCGCTTTCCTCCGGAGTATTTGTTGCTTTATCCTGCTCAGCAGTAATCCACATTGGCTTGTTTTTTTCTTTAAGCAACGCGGCAACGGCAGGGAAATCCACAAATCCCGTGCCAAGCTCGGTGAAGGCGCGCACTTTTTTAAAATCCTTGAAGTGTACGGCCTCAATCCTGTCGAAGTGCTTTGTCAAAAATACAACAGGGTCTACGTTGGAAACGGTAACCCAACCCACATCGGGAACAAGCAACAGTTCGGGCGCGTTTTCCAGTAAAACCTCCATACCGCCTTGCAGGTTTATCATTTCCCAATCGTGGTTATGGTAACACAGGCGAAGCCCTTCGTCGGCACAACGCTTACCCATATCCCGATACACTCCGGCCTCGGTAATGTAATTTTCAAACGACTTGTTGTGGTCGTATACGCCGCTGACATAAATATGGGTGCCGCCAACCGCCGCCGTGAATTTCACAGTTTTGCCGAAATTGTCCATTTGCTCCTTGATAGAAGCGGTATCAAGGAAATTACCGCCAACATGAATAATAGGAAGCGTCGCCCCTGTTTTTTCCAAAAGCTCTTTAGTTTTCGCGGGGTTGTCCAAATCAAAGCATTTGGTGGCGTACTCCATACCGTCGTAGCCTATATCCGCAACAGCCTTGAATACGCGCTCATGCTCATTCATTCTGACCTCATCGCCAAAAATGATAGTCTGGCAGGCAATTTTAAACATTTTTGTCCTCCCGTCGGTTTTCCATGTCTATTTGGTTTACCTTATCGGCGGCTTTTCTTAAAAATTCCTGCCGCCACTCCTCCAAGCCCTCGGTGTGCGCCGTGTTTAAAAAAGTCTTGACCATTTCAATGCCCATCTCCGGTCCGATAACCCAACCGCCCATGCAAAGCGCGTTGGAGTTATTCACTGCGCGGCACATGTGTGCAGCGTACACGCTTTCACAACAAGCCGCCCATACGCCGGAAAATTTGTTTGCCACCTGCGACATACCCATGCCTGTTCCGCAAATAAGGATTGCCTTGCGCGCGGGGTCTTTCTGCAACAGCTTGGCGGCGACAGGCGCTGTGTCAAAAAAAGGTTTAGGGACGTCAATATCCTGCGTGCCTACATCCTCGTATTCTATGTTTTCCTCATCCAGATAAGCGCGAATGGCTTCCTTGAGTATAAATCCCGATTTGTCTGAACCCAGTATCAATTTCATGAAGGCTCCTCCTGCTTTTTAAGCTTTACCGCTTCTATGGCGGCTGTGTAAATATTCTCGGCGGTCAGGGACATTTTTTCCATAAGATACGGCAACGTGCCAACCACGCCGAAGCGGTCTTGTATTCCTACCATTCGCATGGGTGCGGGGTATTCGCGGCAGAGCGTCTCGGCGACAGCGGAACCCAGTCCCCCTATGACATTGTGGTTTTCGCATGTGACGGCGACGCCTGTTTTTCGTACCGAACGCAGCACGGTTTCAGTATCAAGCGGCTTTATGGTGTGTATGTTGACTACCTCTGCGGATATGCCGTCCGCCGCAAGCATCTTGGTCGCTTTCAGCGCCTCAGGCAACATAAGCCCCGAGGCAAAAAGGGAAATATCCTTTCCCTCACGCAAGACATCTGCCTTGAAAAGGTCAAACTTATAAGATGCCTCATCGAATACCGGCTGCATAACCTTTCTGAATAGCCGCATATATACCGGACCTTCATATGCCGCAATTTGCGGCAGGGCGGATTTCAGTTGAACGCCGTCTACGGGCTCAAAGATTACCATGCCCGGGATTGACCGCAGCACGCCAACGTCCTCAACGCTCAAGTGTGTGCCACCGTTCATTTCGGCGGAAACTCCGGGGTCGGTGCCCACGATTTTCACATTCATGCCCGCATAGGCAATGGAAATGGCAATTTGGTCGCAAATACGCCGCGTTGCAAACGGACAGAATGTCCCTATAAATGGGATATACCCGTATGAAGCCATACCTGCCGCCACCGACGCCATGTTAGACTCGGCTACGCCTACATCAAACGACCGCCCGGGGAATTTGTCGCGCAAGGATAAAGTACCGTTGGCGCGTGCTAAGTCTGCGTCTATGACGACTATATTTTCGTTTTTTTTCATTTCAGCAGCAAGCCATTCTCCGTAAATGGCGCGCATTTCTTTAACACTCATGACAACTCGCACCCCGCAGCTTCGTTTATTTCAGCCAGTGCCGTTTCCATTTGTTCCGGCGTTAAAATCATGTTGTGGTTCGTCGCTCCCGCCGCCTCGATAAAGGACACGCCTTTTCCTTTGACGGTATGCAAGATAAGCATTGACGGCTTACCCTTGACCCTTTTAGCGCGGCCAATTGCCTGTGATATGGCGGATACGTCATGCCCGTCAACCTCTTGCGTATCAAACCCAAACGCCCCCCACCGCGCGGCAGGGTCGCCGGTAGACATTATATCGTCCGTAAACCCATCAATTTGCAAGCGATTATAGTCAAGAAATACAATAAAATTGTCTAAGCCGAAATGAGACGCCGCCATAGCAGCCTCCCAGACCTGACCCTCCTGCGACTCGCCGTCGCCTACAATGGCGTACACATATGCGTCGTACCCGCGCAGCCGCGAGGCCAATGCCATACCGACGCCGCAGGATATGCCCTGCCCAAGCGAACCCGCCGTCATGTCTACGCCAACCGTGCGTTTCATATCGCAGTGGCTTGGCAGACAGGTGTTCGGCTTATTGAGCGTCCATAGCTCAGCTTCGTCAAAATATCCTCGCATCGAAAGCGCCGCGTATAGCGCGGGACCGGCATGAGCTTTTGATATTACTAAACGGTCACGCTCGGCTTTTTTAGGGTTAGCGGGGTCAATATTCATCTTGTCAAAATACAGCACCGATAAAAGCTCGGCAATTGACAAACATCCGCCGATATGCCCCACGCCAAGCGTTCCTATTTCCCTTACCGTCAAATATCGAATTTTGCGCGCTTGTTTTTCTAAAAATACATTGTCTGCCAAAGCAATCTCCCATTTCTTATTTAAGTGTCGTGACTACTTCATACCCCATCATCGCAGCGAAGGTTGAAAACACCTTGATGTAATCGCCGTATACCATTGCCACATGATGAGCAATACCATTATCAGCGACAAGACCGAACACCTCACGCACATGGTTGTCAAAGTGCAACTTTGCGTATGTTCCCCGCAATTCTTTTTCCATGTATTCGGCATGCCCCCGCTCAATAAAAACACGTGTTTTGCCGCGTGCGGTGTCAATACGAAACAGCGTGACTATGCCCTCCTTCATAACAAAATCTGTGGTAACGCCCTTTCCGCCCGCGAAATATGTATCAAGGCTCTTGACCGTCTTCGGGTGCGCCAGCGAGGCAGCCGCTACTCCGCAGTGCCACATCAGAGCATAATCTCCCGCAAAATCTACCTGTGATAAGTCTGCCATAAACGGCGCTTCGTCGGACAAAGCGCGACACGCCAACAGTGATAACGTACCCTCCAAATCGCCCTCGCAGCCAAGCGTATAGCCTCTATCCGTAAGCAATGCCATTGCGGCGCAGGGCGCGATACCGTACGCGGTGGCAAATTCCGGCCAGCAGCGCACCGCCACGCCGTCCAACTTGTTCTTTTTAATAAATTCTTCCATTGAGGCCGCAAGGCGCGCTACCTTTTCCGCTTGATTATCCGTTATGCCGGAACAATCAAGCGCCGCGATATCATGCTCGTAGCCGCCGCGATCCGCAGTTTCCTGCTCGTACAGCTCACTCAGCTCGTAATGGTCTACCAACAGCCCCAGTTCGTGAAACACATGCAAGTCCTCGGTATCCAAATTGAAAAAACCGTGGGCGCGATAGCCTGCGATCCCAACATGTGCGCTGCGAAGAATGGCTTTTACTCTGATGGCGTTGAGCCAGTCTGTATCAAGCGTATTTCCGATATGGCATGTATAGTTGTCAATGCCTGCCTTATAGAAATTGGAAGCATTTAAGTTGACGCCGCATACGGCATTTAATCGAATTTTGCCGCCGTTGTACGGCAACTCCTCATACGCCCACAGCAACACCGGCTTTTGAATATGCTTGTGCAATATCAGCGCCAAATGCCCTAAATGAAAAGTGCCGCTGATTATGACAATACCGTCCAGATGTTTTTCTGAAAGAATCGCGCCCGCCGCCTCCGCATCATCGGTTTCAATCACCGGCTCTTCTATAATTTCAAAATGCACCTCGGGCATTGAGCGCAGCTCACGTTTTGTACGCTCAAATAGCTCTGTTGCCGCAGGCACATCAAAGGTATGGCGCGCAAGACACACAACGCCGACAGAGATTTTCTTCATTTTTACCGCACCTCTCCGCTATTTATCATTTCCCCGTACATAAGCGTCAAATATTCTTCAGTTACGATGACGGGGCTGTTATCCATGTTGGGGTGTTTGCTTGCTTTAACCAGAGCCGGTATATCGTCCGCTGTTAAGCCAAGCCCCGACAAATCTGTTCTCAATCCGAGCTTATGCTTCAATTCGGTGATTCTTCCCGCCATAGCGGATGCGTCTGCAAAACCCAAGCACACCGCCATTGTGTCGATACGGGTGCCGTTCCACAGGCGCACAAAGAAATCAAGCGTTAAAGCGCATGCTTCACCATGCGGAATACCGAAACGATTGGTAAGCGCAAACGAGCAGGCGTGAGAAGGACCGGTTTTTGGCAGAGCAAAACCCATGCCCGCCATAACGGACGCCTGCGCCATATAGTCCTTTGCTTCGCGGTTTATCGGCTCCGTGCAAGCGTCTTCTATTGCTTCAAACACAATCCGTGCCGCCTCAATACACAGCGCGTCACAAACAGGCTGATGATTGATACTTACATACCCCTCTATTGCGTGGGCAAGAACATCCATGCCTGTCTGCGCCGCAACCCTTGACGGAATACCGTAGGTCAGAACGGGGTCTACAATAGCAACGCGAGGATAAAATGCTTTACCAAACATAGGTGCTTTAAAGTTCTTTGAGGAGTTTGTCAGTACGCTCACTGCTGTGACCTCGCTCCCCGTACCGGCAGTTGACGGAATTGCTATCAGCGGAATACCTTTTTCCGGCAATGGTTTTCCTGTTCCGTGAAGCTCCTCCACGCTCACGCCCGCCACCGACGTCACCGACGCGGCTTTTGCGCAGTCCATTGCGCTGCCGCCGCCTATTGCTATAACATATTCCGCCCCGCTGTCAGACAAAAGCTCTGCCAACGCGTCAACGTCTTTCGTTTCCGGGTTAGACCCGAATGCCGTAAACACCTCGACTATATTTGCTCCCGGAAGAGCGCACAACTCGTGGGCGTATCCCAAACGCTCAAGCGCCGGGTCGCAGACCAAGACGGCGTTCCCGTGAAGCCCGATTTTAAAGGCCGTCTCAAACACCTTGAGCCGTTTGTCACACCCGAAAATAATGTCTACAGGTTGCGTATACTCCCAAGTCATGTTACAATACCTCGTTTTTTATAAATCAAAAGAAATGCGCCGTATTTTCGCATGTTCATTTCAGCAAAATATCGGGGCGGGGTAATCCGTTCACTGTGACAACAGGCCAATCGCCGCAGGGAGTTATGACAGCAATACCGTTTTCTTCAAGCAAAACCGTGTCCTCAACCTTTGCGCCAAAACAGCTTGGATTAAAAGCATACGCCTCACCGGTCGCGGCAAAGCGCTCAGTGTTTTTATCAATGCGAAGCTCGCGGGGAAGATACCCGGTAATCCCGCCCTGATGATGTTTTTCCCACTCGCCTTTAAGCCCCTCTCTGGTATATGCGTCACACATTGCCGTAAACATATTACCAAGAGATAACCGTTCTTCCAACACACGAAACGCTTCTGCTTCTACTTTCAACAAGGAATAATGCTTCTGCTTTTGCTGTTCAGCGATTTCGCTGAAATAAACGGTACGTGTCGCCGATATAACAAGACCGCCGCATCTTGCACAAACCGAAAGAATCAGCTTTGCATTGGCGCATTTATTCGTTGGGATGAAGTGCCTAACCTGCTCGGAGCGCTCGTCCGCCCCCGCGAAAATGGAAATAGGCTCAATACCTTTCGACCACAGGGCAGCCGATACCGCCCCTGCCGCTTCAAATTCCGTAATGCCCGAAACGGCACTTTTAAGCGTTTCCTCAAGGGCGCTTGCGGTATTGCGCCCCAACACGCGAAAGCGGTCTTTTTCAGAGGGCAGCAACCGTGTGCGTACCGCCGCAAACCAATCGCCCCATTCGGCATCGGTTGCAATGCCGCCGCCGGCCAGCTTATCTGCAAAGTTAAAAAGACCGCCATCCTGCGCCCACGGTATAGTTTGAAGCTGAAAAAGGTCGCCGGGCAGTTCTTCGCGCACGATGCGCCCACCCTCAATGGAATTAGCTAAAATATACAAATTATCCTGCGTAACTAAAACCCATGCACAGGAGACCGTAGCCGCAAGCCCAAGGAATCCGCGTCCCCCTGCGGTCAGCCAGGAAAAATTCGGTTGTTCGCGCACAAGAACGCCGCACGCCTCGCTGCGGAGAAGCTCCGCACGCACAAGCGAGACCTTGTGTAAAACTTCTTCCCGCCTGTCCATACTATGAATATCCCCCTAGGCGCTTCACGGCGTCAACAATGTCAATCATAAAATCATCCCCCTGTCATTATCCTTTAACTGCCCCAATCATAACCCCTTTTACAAAATATTTTTGCAGGAAAGGGTAGATAATCAGCATAGGGATAATGCTTACAATAATTGTGGCATACTGAATGGAGCGGGTTGCCCCCAGCGCGTCGGCGGCAGCGGCATCCACGGTTATCATTTCTTGCAGCTTGTTTTGCAAAAGCATCTCGCGCAGGATTACTTGAAGCGGAAAGAGACTCCTCGTGCGAATATAAATAAGCGCCGAGGTAAAACCATTCCAGTGAGCCACGCCGTAATACAGGGAGATAACGGCGAGTACCGGCTTTGATAACGGAAGAATCAGCTTGAACAGTACCGTAAAATCCGTGCCCCCGTCAATTTTCATAGCTTCTTCCAAGGATGCCGGAATGCTTTCGAAAAAGCTTTTCATGATAATTACGTTAATGGCGGATACCGCGGTGGGGATAACCATTGACCATATGGTGTCGGTGAGCCTTAGCATATCAACTATAACAAAAGTCGGAATCATGCCGCCGGAAAAGAACATGGTGAAGATAATCATAATCATAAAAAATTTTCTGAAATGGAAATGCGTTCTCGAAAGCGGAAACGCCGCGCAAATAGTCATAATCACGTTGATGAAGGTTCCGACAAAAAGCAGAAAAGTGCTGTTCCTGTAACCGGTCCAAATAAACTTGTTGCTTAGTACATTTTTATAAGCGCTCAAATCGAAACCAATCGGGAACAATACAACTTTGTTTCTCATAACGGCAGTCATATCGCTGACCGAGTTGCTCAATATGTATATCACTGGGTAAAGAGTCACAACGATCGTAAAAAACATAATAAGATATATGCACGCGTCTGCGAAATCAAATTTGCGTTCGCCTACCATTTTCTTAACCTCCTTAGAACAGGCCTTTGCCCGAAAATTTCTTAGCCATGGAATTCGCTGCGACAAGCAGAACGCAGTTGAAGACAGAATTGAACAGTCCCACGGCTGCTCCAAGGCTGTAATTGCCGTTTACCATGCCGATACGGTATACATAGGACGAAATAACGTCCGCGTATTCATAAGTTGAGGTGTTATACATCAATATAACTTTTTCAAATCCCAAGCTCATCATTCTGCCTATTTGCAAAATCAAAAGTATGATGATGGTATCGGAAATACATGGTATAGTGATTTTCATAGCTTTTTGAAAACGACTGGCGCCGTCTAACGAAGCGGATTCATAGAGCTCTTGGTCAATACCGGCAATCGCCGCTATGAAGATAATGGCGTTCCAACCTGCATACTGCCAAATGCCTGAAATGGTAAATAGGGGCTGAAACCAAGTCCCTTCATTCATAAACCGAATTTGCTCGCCGCCAAAGGCGAGGATAATACGATTGACAATTCCGTAATCGACCGCCAGTAAGTCCTGCATTATGCCGACCACAACCACAAGAGATATGAAGTTGGGCAGATACGAAACAGTTTGAATAAAGCCTTTAATCTTACTAAATTTAATTTCGTTAAGTAAAACCGCGAAGATTATAGGTGCGGGAAATCCAAAGATCAACTGGAGCGCGTTAATGCTTAACGTATTTCGGACTACTCTGAAAGCAAATTCCGAATTAAAAAACGTCGTGAAATTTTTAAATCCGACCCATTTACTGCCCGTAATCCCAAGGAAAGGGCTGTAATTCTGAAAAGCGGTCACAAGGCCGAGCATAGGGCCGTACGCGAAAATTAAATAGTAAATCAATACGGGCAAAAAAATAATAAGCAGGTATCTGTTTTCATAAACCTTTTGCCCAAAAGTCTTTTTCTTTTCTGTCGCGGTTTCCATCATTGAGACACCACCCTTTTTAATGAGGTGCGGCCCATATCCCTATGAACATGAGCCGCACGTGTCACACCGTTAAAGATTGTTTTCTTTTAAAGCTTTGCGTAAGCGTCATTTAAGACCTGCATATAGTCATCGACCCTCATGTTTTTCAAGGTCGCCGTAAAGTTGTCATAATCGCTATCCAAATTCCAGTCGCCGCGGATGAATTTCACAATTGACTCGTCCAAATAGGTGAACAAATCCGTTTGTACAACGGCATATTCCTCTATCAGCGCGGTGGGGATAGGAAGCTCGCCCATTGCAAACCTGCGGACGCCGGGACCGAAGCCGCCCGCGTTTAAAAGAGATGTCGAATAAACATCAAGCTCCGGAGGGGACGCTTTCTTTATATAATCGTACAGTCTCACACATGCCCATCTTTCCGACGGCGCAACTAAAGTCGCCACAGCTTGAGTCATGGCCATATCAGGGTTTGCTACGATTTTGTCAGTAAATTCGGGTTGTCCGTTTACCATTTCGTAGGTGTCGCCCTCAATGCCGAAGTTGAATAGCATCTGGCCTTCCGGGCTGAAGCTGTAGTCCAAAGCCTTGATAACCGCTACAGGGTCGGCGCAGTTGACTGATATGGAAAAGCCCAAACCGTTTCCGGCAAGACCGCCTGCGCCGCCGTAGGCAGGTACTCCGTCTTTATTCTTCAAGGGAAGCATGGGTAAAACCCTGAAGTCGTCATAAGCTTCGCCTGCCTTGGAGTTATAAATAGGGAAACGCCCCTGTCCCACAAACGCAATACCGACACGGTTGTTAGTCATTTTCGCTTCAAACGTGGCGTCATCTCTCACAGCGTCCAAATCGGGGTCCATAAGACCTTCCGCATACAGCTTTCTGACGTATTGCATAGTCTCAACGAACTCCGGCTGTAACGCGCCGAAAACCAGCTTGTTTTCGCCGTCTTTTAAGTAACCTCTGGAGCTGTACATACCTATCGGCCAGCCAAACACATCAAAGTAGCCTAACCCCTCTGAGCCGGGTCCATTGGTGAAATAAGTAGTATAGGGAATGATTTTTTCGTCGGTCAATTGAGCGGCGTTGTCTCTAAAGGCGACCAATGTGTCGTACAGCTCGTCAAGCGTTTCGGGGGCTTTGAGACCAAGCTTGTCAAGCCACGCGTATTGAGCGTTAAAAATTCTGTAGCTGGACACGCGATAGTCTTCGTTCATCTGCTGAATTACGAACAGCTTGCCATCCTCGGTGCTGTTTACAGGGATGGTGCTGGGGTCTTTCTGCAGCGCGGCCAGAATATTGGGCGCGTGTTCTTTAATCAACGGCATTAAATCGACAAGTGCACCCTGCTCACCGTAGCGGATAGCGGTATCCTTGAGCATATTCGTATAGATTTCCGGCATATTGCGGGAAGCGAAGCTTAAGCTAAGCTGTTCCTCTTGGTTTTCAAGGGTAGCCATCGTCACCCAATCAAAATATAGATTGGTAACTTCGGAAAAGCGTTGAATTGCGGGGATTTCATTATAGCTCGATATACCAACCATGTTGGGGGAGATTACGCCGTACCCGGTTACAGTTATAGGTTCGCTGCTGACTTGCCATGGGTTGTCAGAGTCGGCGGGCGCCGCTTCGGAGGAGGCCGCAGGCGCAACGTCTGACGGCGGCGCGGTGGACACATCCGGCGTTGCAGCGGAGCTGCAAGCCGACAACAATAACATTGCTGCCAAGATAATAGCGAGCACAAATTTTGATACTTGCAATTTTTTCATTTTTTACATACCTTTCATTGTTTTTTCGCGAAATGATAATTTTCACCATGACAGGGATAGATTCCAGACCGAAAAAACGTTATTTAATTAACAGCCTCAATCAATTAACATTATAACAGTATCCATTTCTATTTGTCAACTATAATTCAATAAAATATTTCATATTTTATGCCAAATATTTTCAATTATTGTAGCAATACTGCCCATGTGCTTGAATTTTTAATTAAAGCTATTCATAAATAACGGGCAATCCGCATTCGCGCCTATTTAGGCGAAAAAAGAACCTTCATCCGCGTAAAGTTACAGATAAAAGCCCTTTTTACAGCCTGTTTTTAAGCTGATTTACTATGGCGCTTGTTCGCCGCGTGTTAATGTACCGCAACTCCTCCTTGCTCAAAGAATCCGCTTACCGCCGTGGCGGCGGGGCCCAGCGTTTCAAGCTGCATATTGTAATGGCTGAACCGCACTCTTTCCGCTTCCGTAAAGCGGGTAAGCTTGTCAAGCAGCATGGTTTTAAATTTCTCGTTTTCAAACAGCTCGCCATAAAGGATTACGCCATCGGGGTCAAGGAGCGTAAGAGTGTTTTTTATGGCAAGACCGAGATAGAACGCAGTTCTGTCGAATATTTGCTCGACTACCTTTTCCCGTAAATCAAAGGCTTTTATAACTTCATATATGGTAACCTTATCGGCGTCGCCGCCCGTAAGCTCCCAGAGAACAGGCGTCATTCTCTCGCTCAAAATACTTTTCAAGTGGTTTTCAACGGCGTCGTAATGAATTATGGTTTCAAAACAGCCGCAATCCCCGCAAACACAGGGCGCGCCGTTGGGATCGGCGGCTATGTGCCCAAGTTGAATGGCTTTGTAGTTGGGCGCACTGTATATATTGCTTTCGGGCGAGAGAGCCGCGCCAAGACCGGGTCCGTATTTAATCAACAGGAGTGAGCCTTTGTTTTCTTGCCTGCTGAGAATGCTTTCCACGTGTGCGAGAGAGCAGATGTTATTGGTAAGCAGTACAGGAAGCCCTATGCTTTTCTCCAAAATATCCTCAACGGGGATATTGGCTTCCTGCCACACTTGGAACGCGTTTATGCTTACGCCGTGCACGTTGTCGACAATACCATTAACGCTTACCCCTAAGCCGACTACCGAGCGGTTGCCGAAAAGGTCTTGCCTTTTCAGAAGGTCGTTGATTACGCAAACTAATTTTTCAAGGATAGCGTTCGCATTTTTGCGGCACTCATCAGTATAGACGACGGTTTCAAAGAGTACGTTAAGATTCAAATCTACGCACAGGATACGAAGCTTATGTCTGGATATGTAAACTCCGATAGCGGCGTATTTTTCACTGCTGATTTGCAGCAGAATCTCGCGGCGGCCTTTCCTGTTTGGGGATATTTGTGCGCTTAACTCTTCAATAACCCCTTCATCCAAAAGCTCGCTCACAATGATGGTTATGGAGGCGGGGGTCAACCCCAGCTTCACGGCAATTTCCTTTCGAGAAATTGCTTTTTCACGCTGAACGAGCTTCAGCACCGCGCTTCGGTTCGTTTTTTTGACGTCTAACATATTGACGCCGTGCTTTTTCTCAGAACCCAAATTTCTCCCCCTCCTCCTTAATAATGTCAATCCGGATGTCCGTTGCAGAGGTACTTAGCAAATGTCTGGATTTTTTTCGATGTAACCCTTGTATGCGTAAAAACTGTCTTTAGGTATGCGCTGTTGCGTTTCATAGTCCACATACACAAGGCCAAAGCGTTTTCCGTAACCGCACGCCCACTCAAAATTGTCCATGAGTGTCCAGCAATAGTAGCCCTTTATATTGAGTCCTTTACGGTTTATATTTCGTATGGTTTCCAAATGGCGCAGAATATAATCCGCGCGCTCGGAGTCGTGTATCGCGCCGTCCTCTACACAATCTTTAAGCGCACACCCGTTCTCGGTGATATAGATTGGGATGTCTGTATAGTCCAAACGGATTCGCTGAATCAAATCCACAAGCGTTTCGGGGCAAATATCCCAGCCCATGTCTGTTTTAGGCAAATCTGTGTGGCCGTCCTCATTCAGCAAATAACAGGACGAGCGGTATCTTACGACGGTATGCGAATAAAAGTTGAGCCCTAAAAAATCTATCGGCGTACTGATAACGTCAGAATCCCCGACTTGTATAAAATCAAAAGAAGTTCCGCACCGCGCGGCAAAAAGCATGGCTATGTCGCGCGGGTAGCCCTTGCCAAAGAGAGGGTCAAAAAACCACCGGTTTCGGTAGCCGTCCTGCGCGGTACGCGCAATATCGTCGCGAAAGCTGCCGCTCTCGGCATAAATCGGCGCAGGATTCAGAGTAATGCCTATTTGCCCCGGCAAGCCCATCTCTCGAAAAGACTTAATTGCCATACCGTGGGAAAGCAATTGGTGGTGTGCAGCTTTAAGCGCTTTTTCCATATTCGTATAACCCGGCGCAAGCGTTCCCTCCATGTAAGAGAGGAACGAGGCACACCACGGCTCATTGTGGGTAATCCACATGGGAACATCCGCCCCCAACTCGTCAAAGCATTTCCGGGCATACTCGTTATACCATTCGGCGCATTCCCTGTTTTCCCAACCGCCTAAATCCTGCGCCCACTGCGGCAGGTCAAAATGATAAAGCGTAACGGAGGGTGCGATATTATATTTCTTCAATTCTGCTAAAATATCGCGGTAAAACCGCATGCCGTTTTCATTGTACACGCCTTTTGCGCTGTAAATCCTTGACCATGCTATAGAAAAGCGGTAGCTGTTTACCCCCAATTCAGCCATGAGCGCGATATCCTCTTTATATCTGTGGTAATGGTCGCAGGCAATGTCGCCACTGTCGCCATTGTAAATTCTTCCGGGCATTGTACAATAAGTATCCCAGACAGAGGGTACACGCCCGTCCTCCGAAATTGCACCCTCAATCTGATAGGCCGCCGTTGCGACGCCGTACACAAAAGATTTATCCCTTTTCAATTTCTCCTCCAGCCTGGATGCCGCTTGGGCTTATCCCTCCGTACTGATTCCCCTTTGGTTAGACATTCTAACCAAATAATATATCCTGACGATAAAAATGTCAATCGCGGCGCAAATAATTCAATCCGCATAAGACGAAAAGTATTCATTTGTCAAGGGTGCAAAAGGATTTTTATAAAGTTTTCGCGCCGGGAAATCTCAGCGTGATTTTTTTGTCTCGTAAAATATTTTTGAAAAGTCTTGCTTGTAACCCTACGTCATGCGTTATAATGTTCGCAGGGAGGGCTGATGAACATGGATAAACACAGAGCGATTCCGCAGGGCTATATGACTGTGGGTGCATTGGCAAAACGGATGAACACCACCGTCCGTACCCTGCAATACTACGACAAAGAAGGGCTCCTCTCGCCGTCCGCCGTAACCTTGATTGCGTACTACTGTAAAATGGGATTTTGCCATTGCGTACCGCCTTTCTTTTTGGTAAAATGGAAGCATCCCGGCAATATAAACATGTCGGCAGGATGCTGATTGTATATGCACAAATGCGCATGGTGGCCGGGTTTATCACATCCAATCGGGATTGTATGTGACCCACTCACATACTTTTGCTGCGCACAAAGTAAGAGCGGGCCCTGCCGGGGGCTACCGCCTGCGGGCGGGAATAATGAGCCGCCTACGGCGGCAGGATTAAAAACCGGGCTGTCAACTTCTGGACATTTTGTCCAGAAGTGACCCGCCGACTTCGGGCCAAGTTGACCCGAAGTTGCACGCTCGGTTCATCGAAAAATATTATGAATTGAGGTGCTTCTGATGACTGAAATCGTATTGAATACAAACACATTGCCAGAGCCGCTACTCCGTATGATACACACAGAAAAAGTAACGGCGCGTGAAGCTGATGGAATAATCAGCTTGATACCAGTTGGAATGCCAAAGAAAAGACCACGCTCAGAAATGAGGGGAATACTCAAAGGTAAGGTCTGGATGGCAGACGATTTTGATGCCCCGCTAGAAGAAATGAAGGAGTACATGGAATGAATTATCTCCTTGATTCACACGCGGTCATTTGGTATTTTGAAGATTCGCAAAAACTCCCGCAAAAGATGATTGAGATAATAGATGATTCCAAAATGAGCGTTTATATTTCTTCTACTTCTCTTTGGGAAATAGCCATCAAAATGAATTTAGGCAAGCTAGATGTGGAATTTTCATTTGACGAGTTACTTGCTGGTATTGAAGCCACCGACTTTGATATTCTGCAAGTCGAAAACGAATATTTGCAACAGCTTTCAACCTTGCCCCCAATTCACAAAGACCCTTTCGACCGTTTGTTAATTGCTTCTGCGATTGCGGAAGATTTGACGATTATAACCACCGATGAAAACATACAGAGGTATGATGCAAAGTGGATTTGGTAAGAGGAGCATGAGAAGAAATATAGCCATAGTATTCTTGTTAGTGCTTTTTATTCTTGCAGGGTGTAGCATAACGGACGAGATTACTCCCATGTATGATGAAGCCTTAACCAGTTCCGAATCTTTATCGTCTGTTGCTCCATCTAACGAGGAAATCCACGCCGAATCAGAGGATTTTCTTGAGTATTTACTTTATCATACAGTTGGCGAAACGGACACCTTAATCGGGAGTTTTACATTTCCAGATGACCTGCTATATTACAGGGACAACAGTGGTAGGGTTCGAGTAACGCATCTAACAACGTTCGCAGATGAAAATGATACATTTATTGGCGTTGGCATTGACAATGGTATGGTCGGATTAGGCCGTCTGTTTCGCTTGAATCTTGATACTGCCGAATTAACCGGCTATGAAGCTATAGTTCCAATCTGGCCTCTTAGAGATGCTATTGTTGCCGATGGTTATATTTATCCCAAAAGAAATCGCTTGCAGATAAATCCCAATGAAATATCTTACACATATTATGCTTTAAAATCGCTAGACGAAATTACGGTCAAATTCGATATTGACAACGACACAGGCTATCTCAATCATGACAATATATTAGAGTGGCGGCGCAATCCAGATAACGGCGACTGGTACGTTTATTTTCAGGTTGCCAGATACTCGGGGAGAATGCCTGAAAATAATTTTGAAGCTTATTATGAAATTGATTTATACTGTGCGGTTTTTGATTCTAATAGCAATATAAAGCACACGAACAACACAACCCTAACGTGGCCTATAGGCCACGGTTGGTACGAGCCACCGTGCGGCGGTTTTATAGTGTGGGAAGATAAAATTTATTTTGGATATGTCAACAAATGGCATTCAGATGGGTTCTCTGTAGATGCTGAGGAAATCTCTGTTATTGAATATTGTCCCTATTCCAACGATGTGCGGATGATTGCCAGTTATCCATCAGAACAAAGGAGAATCACTGTGATTTCCATAGATGAAGGTATACTGACTTTTCATTTGGGGTCGGATTCCGACACTTGGGAAAAACGACAAATATCAATTGCAGACGGAGAAGAATTGATAATGCCAATTGCAATCACCCGCCCTAGATTTCCATTGATTTTCGTTGGATACAGCCCCGATGGTGGTATTTATTATATTGTTGAGAGTAGTAGAGAGTAGCCAAACTATACAGCAACACGGACGCCTTTTCAAAAAAAGGTGTCCGTGTTTTACATTACCGTTTGTTGGCTGTCTATCACGTTTATTTGTGTGTGGTGTGGTTGCTTCCTTATGCACACTGGTCATTACAGTCAAGGTTGCAGCAGTTTCGTCCGCAGCAATGCTCAAATTGCCGGTTCCGTCAATTGCGGTGCTGACGGAATTGTTCCCGCTCACGCTCCATGTCACGGTGTCGTCCGCGCCGGCCAGCGCGTCTACAGTGGCAATAAATTGTTGACTTCCACCTTTTTGGACACCCAAAGTGTCGGGGGTAACGGTTACAGAACGAACTGTCGGCCGATGCACAACCAATTCACCGTTTTCCACAGTCATTTCGGTAATGTGCAGGCGTCGCATAGCTGTGTTGGAAGGCGCGGGGTAACCGGTCAGGTTGCTTGGCCGTCCATGATAAACGATGACTGTTTTGCCGTCTACAGGGTTGGTGTACACAGAATGATGTCCCATGCCGGTAGCCAGCGAATCGCGGGAGATGATGGGGCGATAGTTGCTTGGCTTGACGAATTGTGCGTTAGCCAATGTACCGTCACCACCGGCGATATCCCATGTCGAATATCCGACATAATAACCGGCAGATTCCCACGCGCCACCACTGTACATCAAATAGCCGATACCGCCTTTTTCATAGTAATACGGCCCTTCAATACAGTAGCTGCCGCCCGGATATTTTTCTTCTTCCAGCGTTGTATCCGCAATCATTTTCGCGGTTGCCCAATCAGGAGTGACAGGGTCGCTGCATTGAACCATGTAGATTACCGTATCACCGCTGGATTTCTTTTGTGCATAGAATAAGTAATAGTTGTCAGTGCCGTTCTCATTCCGCATAACCATATGAGGGTCGATAGCCCAGAAACTATCTTGCAGAGATTGAAGAAATGTGAACGGCCCAAGCGGGTCTGTGGCGGTAGCGACCGCCAACCTATGGCTGAAGTCGTCACCGTCGGTTCTTCGCGCGGAATAGTACATATAGAAAGTTTCGTCCGACTCATTGTAGAACACATCCGGTGCCCAGAATTGATTCTGGAAACTGCTTTAGTATGCGAAAAAATGGCTGGGCTGGATGGGTTCGAACCAATTAAATTTATCGTCCAATCTCAAGTTTATACGAAAATCTGCTTTTTACCCAACAGAAAATCCTCTAAACCGAGATTCGCGCTGCCGACGACGAGAGAAAGAGCTTCGGGATAAAGCTTTTTGAAAACAAGGCTTCCCCCAATATTCTTTACCCTGCCACTCTTAACCTCAATAGCGGTCAGCCGGCTGCCTTTCTTGATAACGAAGTCAACCTCGTTACTGCGCTCACGCCACCAGTAGACCTCAAAACCTTCCTCTTTGCTTCTCGAAAGCAAATATGCTCCTACCGCGCTTTCTACAAGCCTGCCTTTGTCCTTGGAGCTGCCCAGCAGGCGCCGTCTATTCGCACCGTCTGCATATGTCATCAGTGATGTGTCGAATACGATAAGCCGGGGGGAACTTTTGCGGGTACGGATTTTGTTACCGGAATAATTCTGCAAGCCTGTCAACATATTTGCTTTGCCGAGAAGTTCCAGATAGTGTGCCAATGTCACTGTATTCCCTGCATCTTGAAGCTGCCCGAGCATTTTTGTAAAGGATAATTCTTGTGCGCTGTAACCGGAACCGAGCATGAACAGTGAACGCAGCAATGCAGGTTTTCGCACTTCCTCCATCATCAAGATGTCCTGCGATATGGTCGGTTCCACAATGGATGTGCCCATATACCGCGCCCAGCGGCTTTCATCTTTAATGAGCGGTGCTGCACCGGGATAGCCGCCGAAAAACAGAAAGTCTTCAAGATTGTACCCAAATGCTTCTTTACATTCCGAATAACTCCAATGGGGCGAATATAGCACCTCAAACCTGCCCATTAGCGATTCGGCAAGCCCTTTTTGTAATAATAGGGAGGATGAGCCTGTGAGAACCACCTTCAAGACCGAAAACAATCTGTTGTCCTCATCCCAAAGGAGCTTGACAATAGACGACCAGTTAGTTATTTTTTGTATTTCGTCGATAACGAGTATGGCTTCGCCGCTTTTGGCAAGGGAGCGGGCGTGCTCCCACTCATTGCGGAGCCATTCGGGTGAATTAAGATTAGGGTCATCGGCGCTGACGAAGTGGGATTGTATACCCAATTCTTTCAGGGATTGCAATACCGCCGTAGTCTTACCCGTTTGTCTCGGACCTGCCACTATTTGAATAAACCGGCGCGGCTCTTTCAGCCTTTTCACCAGTTGGGAAACCAATATCCTCTTGAACATAATTAAGCATCCTCTCGGTAATTGCATGATGTTTTTAAAATTTACTCAATACGATTTACTATTTACTTATTATAGCGATGATTTATAATTTGTCAAGTCTTTCTTCTAAGATACAATATCAAGCAGCTTAATTCTGGAAAAAGTCTATCGTGTGCTGTACCTGAATCAATAATTACCGGTTTATTCTATACGGCCATGACGCGAGCCGGTTTTTTTATACTTTTTGCAGTAAACCAAGCATATTTTGATACTATTCATATAGTACATAATCGT